>ERZ1673698.16-NODE-16-length-280902-cov-14.105616_pt1 | contig 280902 bp, 260 predicted proteins | sample MGYA00580228_ERZ1673698 | MGnify/ENA primary metagenome ERZ1673698 (study PRJEB41218, sample SAMN15661768) | gut metagenome | host: Homo sapiens | place: Canada: London | collected 2015-08-20/2019-03-30 | study: EMG produced TPA metagenomics assembly of... | reverse complement strand
GATACTCCCCTATAAAAATGGCTATTTATCAACTGTTTGTTGTGACATAGCCTTTCAGAAAAATACACACGCAGTCCTGACAAGAAAGGCCATCTGACAAGCAGACGGCCCATTATCACTCCGTGAACAATTCATCCCAATAGGCAAAGGCAAACATCAGGATGATCAGGAACAATAGGAAGAGATCCCCCATGATTCCACCCCTTCCGGTAAAAAAAGTAAAAAAAGGGAGAGAGACGCTTGCCCCTCTCCGAAAAGATTACATGACGCGACGGGCACCGATATAGCAGGAACCCCAATAGGAACTGTACAGGGATGCAACCGATACACCCTGGCTCGACGATGCGTTGATGAAATCACCATCGCCAAGGTAGATGCCGACGTGCGACGCACCCGGCTCATACGTCGAGAAGAAGACGAGGTCGCCCGGCATGAGCTCGCTCGTGGAAACCGAGTAGCCGACCTCATACTGTGCGTCAGCCGTGCGCGGCAGGTAAACACCGGCATTGGCAAACACATAGCGGACGTAACCGGAGCAGTCGAAACCGTTCGGCGTCGTGCCGCCGAAGACGTACGGGACACCAAGGTAGTTCATGGAATCCGATACGACGCGGCGTGCGATGGAGTTCGTCGTGGAGCTGACTGCCGGCATCGATTTGCCGAGCAGAGCGGCGTACGTGGAAGGACCGACAAGTCCGTCTGCGTGGATGCCCTGCGTCATCTGGAAGCTCTTGACCGCCTCGACCGTGGCGGGCCCGTAGGCACCGTCTGCTGTGACGTCGTAGCCCAGATTGGCCAGCTGGCCCTGGATTTCTGCTACATCGCTGCCCTGATCTCCGACGCGGAAAGCGGAAGCCCCCGCCACCGAAAACCAGCACATAAGGATCATGGATACTGCGAAAATGATACGCATTGCTTTACTCAAAAAGCCACTCCTCTCTCTCTTCGCTTACGAGGTTAGCTGCCGGGTTAGGGTAGAGAAGACCACCCTCGCCTATTTCACCATGAAGGCCTCTTGGCCTGACACCGTGAGCCAGACGTTCACCCCAAAAAACTTGGTTCCCCCGCTCCTGGGCTGGACTCAGCTTATTCTTTTAGACCCATTTTTAATTTATAATCATACGACAGGAGTCGTCGTACTTCAACCATGCACCTTCTGTTTTGAACCATTTCCCGGCTCGTTCGCTCTCATTTCTTTCAGGTTCTTTTCAGATTAGTCCCAGACATGAAAACAGGCTGCCAGAAGGGGCAGCCTCATTGCTTGCATCGTGTTATAAGTCGTCAATAAGCCGAGTTCTGTTCCGCTCACGCGGTGACAATCATTTATCTAGGCACGGCAGTTGCCTGCCGGCTCAAGCGACTCAACCCGGAAGGTTCCGCGGGCCGCATCATCCCTTCCCTATTTGGTCTTGCTCCATGTGGGGTTTACCGAAGCCAGCCAGTCACCTGACTGCTGGTGCGCTCTTACCGCACCTTTCCACCCTTACCTGATTGCTCAGGCGGTCTAAATCTCTATGGCACTTTCCCTGAGGTCACCCTCGCTGGACGTTATCCAGCACACTGCCCTGTGGAGCCCGGACTTTCCTCATCAGCCTCGAGGGCTGCCGCGATTGTCCTGACAACTTATATCAACAAAGCGAATTATAGCACCTTAGCACGAATCTGTCAAATCAGCTCCTAAACTGTCGCAAGAACGACGTCTTTTACCGCGATGGCGGGACATTTGGCCTTTTCTTTTGGGTATATTTTCAGTATAATGAGTGTATACGATTTCAAATCTTCAGAAAAGATATTATGTCGTCCATCCACACACCAGACAGAAAGAAGGAACTATCCATGAGCACACCACATATTGCTGCCGAAAAGGGCGAGATTGCTGAGCGCATCCTGCTGCCGGGCGACCCGCTGCGCGCTAAGTTCATTGCCGAAAACTTCCTCGACAATCCGAAGCAGTACACGTCTGTCCGCAATATCCTCGGCTTCACGGGCACCTACAAGGGCGTTCCCGTATCGGTCCAGGGCACGGGCATGGGCATCCCGTCCATCTCCATCTACGTGCATGAGCTCATCCATGAATTCGGCTGCAAGAAGCTCTTCCGCGTCGGCACCTGCGGCGCCATGCACCCGGATGTCCATCTGCGCGATGTGCTGATTGCTCAGGCGGCCAGCACGGATTCCTCCATCATCCGCAATATCTTCGGCGGTTCCATCAACTACTGCCCGATTGCCGACTACGACCTGCTCTCGAAGGCAGTCGCCAACACGAAGAAGCTCAACCTCAAGGCGACGGTCGGCAACATCATCTCGGTCGATCGCTTCTATGACGACGACATCGACAACGACAAGCTCCGCAAGTACGGCATTCTTGCCGTCGAGATGGAAGCGGCTGCGCTCTACACGCTCGCAGCTGAGGCACACGTCCAGGCACTCGCACTCTTCACGGTCAGCGATCACCTGCTGACGGGCGAGGCCTGCACGACGGAGGAACGCCAGACGTCCTTCAACGATATGATCAAGATTGCACTCGAGACGGCCATCGAAGACTGACGACCGACAAAATGGCAATAAAAAAAACACGGACCAGATTGGTCCGTGTTTTTTATTGCCCATATGCTCGTAATCCTGTACTAAAGAAGCTCAGGCCTCTGCAAGGAAGGCCATGTAGCCCTTCTTCGTCTCGTAGATGTCAACCTTGCTCGTCGCTTCCCACGGGGCGTGCATCGAGAGGACACCGACACCGCTGTCGATGACCTGCATGCCGTAGAGGCTCATGATGTAGGCAATCGTGCCGCCGCCGCCGAGGTCGACGCGGCCGAGCTCAGCCAGCTGAAAGTGGACATCGTGCTTCTCGAGCATGCGGCGAATCTCGCCGAGGTATTCGGCGTTGGCGTCGTTGGAGCCCGACTTGCCGCGAGCGCCAGTGAACTTGTTGAAGACCATGCCGCGGCCGAGGTAGGCGACGTTCTTCTTGTCGTAGGCGCTGGCGTAGAGCGCATCATAGGCACTCGAGACATCGGACGAGAGCATCTTGGAGTTGGCGAGGCAGCGGCGCAGGCCGAGCTCGCTGTACTGGCCGCAGGCGTTCATGAGCTCTGCGAGGATGTTCTCGAAGAAGTGCGACTGCATGCCCGTGGCGCCGACGCTGCCGATCTCTTCCTTGTCGACGAGCAGGCAGCACGAGGTGCGCTGGCGCGCTCCATCGCTCTCGAGCATGGCCACGAGGCTCGTGTAGGCGCAGACGCGGTCGTCCTGGCCGTAGGCGAGGATCATGCTGCGGTCGAAGCCGAGGTCGCGCGCGCGACCGGCCGGCACGAGGACGAGCTCAGCCGAGAGGAAGTCCTCCTCCTCGATGCCGTACTGCTCCTCGATGAGCTTCAGGACGCCAGCCTTGACCGATTCCTTCTCGCCGTCCTTGAGCGGGTAGTTGCCGACGAGGATGTCGAGGTCTTCGCCCTCGATGACCTTGGCGGCGTTCTTCTTCATCTGCTCCTGCGAGAGGTGGATCAGCAGGTCCGTCACGCAGAAGACAGGGTCGCCTTCTGCCTCGCCGATGCAGATTTCGACGACCGTGCCGTCCTTCTTGACGACGACGCCGTGCAGTGCGAGCGGCAGCGTGACCCACTGGTACTTCTTGATGCCGCCGTAGTAATGCGTGTCGAGGTAGGCGAGGCCGCCGTCCTCGTAGAGCGGGTTCTGCTTGACATCGAGTCGGCACGTGTCGATGTGCGCGCCGAGGATGGCCAGGCCCTGTTCCAGCGGCTCCTCGCCGATCTGGAACAGCACGATGCTCTTCTTCATGTTGACGGCATAGACCTTGTCGCCGGCCTTGAGCTTCTCGCCGGAACGCAGGACATCCTGCAGGTCGCGGTAACCGGCGCCCTCTGCCTGGCGCACGGCCTCTCTGACGCTCTCGCGCTCCGTCTTGCACGTGGAGAGGAAATCGCGGTAGCCAGCGGCCAGTTTCTCGAGCGCCTCTTTATCTGCCTCAGTGTACGAGGACCAGACAGACGCTTTCTCTTCTTTTGCCATATTCAATCCTTCCTTTCAAAGTATTCCTTATCGTATTCAGCATTCAGCTGAAGTATTCCTCTAAGATCTCGACGAAATCCTCGCGTGTCACAGCCTTGTTGAAGCGGTCGCGCAGGATGGCGCCGTGCACGATGCCACGCGTGTACCAGGTCGCGTGCTTGCGCATCTCGCGCGGGCCGACGTAGTCGCCCTTGTACTTGAGCAGCAGGTCTAGGTGGCGCAGTATGACCGCAGCGCGCTCCTTCATCGTCGGCCCCGGCAGCCGCTCGCCCGTCTCGAGATAATGGGTGAACTGGCGGAAGATCCAGGGATTGCCCTGTGCGGCACGGCCGATCATGACGCCGTCGCAGCCCGTGACCGCGCGGATCTTGTCGAGGTCGTCGAACGTGCGCACGTCACCGTTGGCGATGACAGGGATCTTGACCGCGCGCTTCACTTCGCCGATGATCTCCCAGTCCGCACGGCCCGTGTAGAACTGCTCGCGCGTGCGGCCGTGCACGGCGATGGCATCCACGCCGGCTTCCTCCGCCAGCTTCGCCATCTCAACGACATTGACCGACGCCGCATCCCAGCCCTTGCGCATCTTGACCGTCACGGGCATCTTGACCGCCTTGCGGATGGCCGAGAGAATGGCGAACGCGCGCTCTGGGTCACGCATCAGGGCCGAGCCCTCCCCATTCTTGACGATCTTCGGCGCGGGGCAGCCCATGTTGAAGTCGAGGATGTCCGCCGTGCCGAGTGCTTCGACAAAGGCGGCCGCTTCTGCCGCCATCTCCGGTGTATTGGCGAAGATCTGCATGGCCAGCGGCCTCTCCTCTTTCTCCGACTGCAGCATAGCCAGCGTGCGCTCGTTGCGGAAGTGGATGCCCTGTGACGACACCATCTCGGCAAAGCAGAGCGGGCAGCCCATGTCGTGCGCGATGATGCGGTAGGCCGTGTCCGTCACGCCGGCCATCGGCGCGAGGAACACCGGCGTCTTGAACGAAAACTCACCGATCTTCATGCGGACGTCCTTTCTGGTTGCGCTCGTAGAGGACGCGCAGGCCCGTGAGCGTCAGGAAGTGGTCGATCTTGTCGATCGTGGCGGATTCCTTCGCGATCATGCGCGCGAGGCCGCCCGTCGCGATGACCTTGACTTCCTCCTCCACACCGTTCTCGCGCATTTCCCGCTTGATGCGGCGCGCGATCTCATCGATCTGGCCGACGTAGCCGAAGATGATGCCCGCCTGCATGCCCTGGATCGTATTGCGGCAGATGATGTTCTTCGGCGGCACGAGCTCGATGCGCGGCAGCTGGGCTGCGCGCTGAAAAAGTGCCTCCGAGCTCGTGCCGATGCCCGGCGCGATGACCCCGCCGAGGAAGTCGCCGTTCTTCGCGACGACATCGAACGTCGTCGCCGTGCCGATGTCGATGACGATCAGCGGGCCGCCGTACTGCTCGTAGGCGCCGACGACATTGACGATGCGGTCCGCGCCGATCGAGCGCGGGTTCTCGTAGTTGAGGCGGATGCCCGTCTTGATGCCCGGCCCGACGATCAGCGGGCGCAGGTGGAAGTAGCGCTCGCACATCTTGATGAACGGCACGACGAGCGGCGGCACGACGGATGAGATGATGATGGCGTGGATGTCCGCCATCTCGATGCCCTGATAGTGGAACAGGCTGTTGATGAGCATGCCGTATTCGTCACCCGTCTTTTGGCGGTCCGTCGAGATGCGCCAGTGCTTGCAGAGTTCCTTGCCCTCATAGGCGCCCATGGCAATGTTCGTGTTGCCGATATCTAGAACTAGTAACAAAGATAATCCTCCTGTTGTACTTGCCTTGTCTCAGTCCTGCTGCGGGCGGATGGAGACATCGCCCGCAAGGACGCGGCGGCGGCCTGCCGCCGTGTCGACGAGCAGCGCGCCATCTTCATCGATGTCGACGGCCTTGCCGACGAATGCGCCCTGACCGCCGCTGCGCGCATCGATGACGCGGACTGTCTGCCCGAGCGTGATGCTGTAGCGGCGCCACTCCGAGAAGACCTCCGCGAAGCCCTCGCGCAGGATGGCATCGTAGAGCGCATCCATGTGCTCCAGCACCGCACGGAAAAAGGCAGCGCGCGGAATCTTCTCGCCCTTGACTTCCGAGAAGGAGGCCGCTTTATCGCGCAGCTCTTCCGGGAATTCCTCCGCTTTGATGTTGACATTGATGCCCGTGCCGATGATGACGTAGTGGATGCGCTCCATCTCGGCACTCATCTCGGTCAGGATGCCCACGAGCTTCTTGCCGCCCGCGAGCACGTCATTCGGCCACTTGATGCCGACCTTCATGCCAAAGTCCTCAGCCGCCTTCGCGACCGCGACGGCGGACAGCAGCGTGCACTTCGGTGCATCCTGCGGCAGGAAGTCCGGGCGCAGGATGACGGAGAACCAGATGCCCTTGCCGGCCGGCGAGAAGAAGGAGCGCTCGAGGCGTCCGCGCCCCTTGCCCTGCTCCTCAGCGACGACGACGAGGCCATCGGGAGCGCCCTGCTGCGCCAGCCGCTTTGCCTCGAGATTCGTCGAATCGATGGTCGGGTAGAAGCGTATCTCCGTGCCGATGCGCCTCGTATGGAGGCCATTCTTGATTTCCTCTGGGCGCAGCGTGTCCGGCGCACTCTGCAGGGAATACCCGCTGCGCGAGTGACTGACGATATCGTAACCGTCGCGACGCAGCTCCTGTATGTGCTTCCAGACGGCCGTGCGCGAGACTCCCAGGCGCTTCGCCATCTCCTCACCAGAAAGATACGAATCGCCTGCTTCTCTGAGCAGAGCTAAGATTTTTGAGCGCAAAAACGCCACCTCCTCATTGTAACACCATTCCATTATACACCGTAGCGGAGCATAAAAAAAGCAGGGATTCTCATCTGAGAATCCCTGCCCTCATGCCTTACTGGCTCACTTATCGTAATGCGTGACGTTGAATTTCGGTTCGGCTTCCTTCTCGTGTTCCTCTTCCGTTTCCTTCTCCGTCTCCTTAGCCGCTTCCTCAGGCTTCTCTTCCTGCTCGACGGGCAGCGGCGTCACGGCCGGCGTGCCGGAACTCGGCTTGTCGTCCTCGTCCGGGTCGTCGGGGTCCGTGATGTGGCCCGTCGTCAGGAGCTCTTCGAGTTCCTTCGCCGTCAGCGTCTCGCGTTCCATGAGCGCCTGTGCGATGAGCTCGAGCTTGTCGCGGTTCTCCGTGATGATCTTGCGGCAGGCCTCGTAGGCCTCTTCCATGTACTTGCGGACTTCCTTATCGATCTCGCTGGCCACTTCTTCCGAGTAGTTGCGCTGATGATTGAAATCGCGTCCGAGGAAGACCTGATGGTTCTGGCTCTCGCCGTAAGCGACAGGACCGAGCACATCGCTCATGCCGTACTGCATGATCATGCTGCGCACGATGCGCGATGCCTGCTGGATGTCCTGCGAAGCGCCCGTGGAAATCTCCTTGAGCACGACTTCCTCGGCAACGCGGCCGCCCATCGCGACCTTGAGGCGGTCGAGGAGCTCGGAGCGCGTCGCGTAGTTGCGGTCTTCCTTCGGCAGCATCAGCGTATAGCCGCCGGCGCGGCCACGCGGGATGATCGTGACCTTGTGGACAGGATCTGCATGCTTGAGCATCATACCGACGAGCGTATGGCCGCCTTCATGATAGGCCGTCAGGCGCTTCTCCTCGTCGCTCATGACGTGCGACTTGCGCTCCGGCCCTGCGATGACGCGCTCGATGGCCTCTTCCATCTCCGTCATGCAGACCTTGTGCTTGTTGCGGCGCGCCGCGAGCAGGGCAGCCTCGTTGACGAGGTTCGAGAGGTCCGCACCCGTGAAGCCCGGCGTGCGGCGTGCGATGATGTCGAGGTCGACATCGTCGGCCATCGGCTTGCCCTTCGTGTGGACCTTGAGGATGGCCAGGCGGCCGCGCACATCCGGCTTGTCGACGACGATCTGGCGGTCGAAGCGGCCCGGGCGCAGGAGCGCCGGATCGAGGATATCGGGTCGGTTCGTCGCCGCGATGATGATGATGCCCTCGTTGGCCGCAAAACCGTCCATCTCGACGAGCAGCTGGTTGAGCGTCTGCTCGCGCTCGTCGTGGCCGCCACCGACGCCGGCACCGCGCTGGCGTCCGACGGCATCGATCTCGTCGATGAAGACGATGCACGGTGCGTTCTTCTTCGCCTGCTCGAAGAGGTCGCGAACACGCGAGGCGCCGACACCGACGAACATCTCGACGAAGTCCGAACCCGAAATCGAGAAGAACGGCACGCCGGCCTCACCGGCAACGGCGCGCGCGAGCAGCGTCTTACCAGTGCCCGGGGGGCCGAAGAGCAGGACGCCCTTCGGGATGCGGGCACCGAGCTCGTTGAATTTCTTCGGATGCTTGAGGAACTCGACGACTTCCTCGAGCTCCTGCTTCGCCTCATCCGCACCGGCGACATCGCGGAACGTGACCTTGATCTTGTCGGCACCGCTCATGCGCGCACGGCTCTTGCCGAACGACATGACGCGTCCGCCGCCGCCCTGCGTCTGCTGCATGATGAAGAACCAGACACCGATGAGGAGCAGGATGGGGATGACAGACGAGAACATCTGCGACCACCAAGGCGGCTCCGGCGGGTTTTCCGCCGCGATGTCGATGCCCTTCGACGAGAGCTTCTGGTAGAGATCCGGGTCATTGTTCGGGGCGTCCGGCGTGATGGTCGTGAATTCCGTACCATCCGAGAGCGTGCCGTGGATCGTGTTCTGGATCAGCACGACCTTCGCTACCTCGCCCTTATCCACCTGCTGCAGGAACTGCGTGTACTCCACTTCCTGACGGTTCGTGTTCTTCGTCGAGAAGTAATCGATGATGGAGATTGCCACCAGGATGATGAGCAGATAGAACCCTACATTGCGTAGAAACTTATTCAATCCATTGTCCTCCTTTGTCTCAGAGCTTTTGCTCCAGGAGCAGCTGGCCCTTATTCATAGATCTCAGGCTTGAGCACACCGATGTACGGCAGATTGCGGTACTTCTCCGCATAATCGAGGCCATAGCCCACGAGGAATTCGTCGGGGACCGTGTAGCCGCAGTAGTCGATGTTCACGTCGACCGTGCGGCGCGACGGCTTCGAGAGCAGCGCGCAGAGCTTGACACTCTTCGGCTTGCGCTCACGGAAGTATTTCATGAGGTAGTTCATCGTCGTGCCCGAGTCGATGATATCTTCGATGATGATCAGGTGTTTTCCTGCCACGTCGTAGTCGAGGTCCTTGAGGATCTTGACTGTGCCGCTCGTCTCCGTGCCATTGCCATAGCTCGAGGCGATCATGAAATCGAAGTGGACCGGCAGGTTGATGCTGCGCACGAGATCCGTGTAGAAGACGACGGCGCCCTTGAGGATGCCGACGCAGTAGATCGTCTCCTCTGCATCCTTGTAGTCCTCCGTGATCTCTTTGCCGAGCTCTGCGATGCGCTTCTTGAGCTCTTCCTCCGAGAAGACGACCTTCTCGATATCCTCATTCATGTCTCTAGTCATTTTTTGTTCCCCTTTTCTTTTATCTGGAAATACAGGATTCTCTTCGTTTGTTCTGTGACCGGATAATGGCTCGTGCGCTTCCTGCCGACAATCCACAGGATTTCGTGGCCCGCGGCCAAGAGCAGCAGTCCGGCGCGCCTCTCGCGCGGAACCTTGTCGTCGATCAGGACTTCCTTGAGCTTCTTGCGCCCAACAGGAAGTTCGATGAAATCGCCCGGCTGCCTGTGACGGAGCACGAGCGGCTCTCCCTTGAAGACGTCCGCGTCCAGGTAGAACCCGCGGGAGCCGTCAGATGCGGGCAGCGCATCGAGGAGCTCTGCCTCGATGACGGCGTCGCCATAGTCGGTGCGCCCCGGGACAATGACCGGGACGGCTGATGCCGACTCCTGCGGCTCTCTTTTCGGGAGTGCTGGCCGCAGGATGAGCCTGTCGTAGGTGAAGTGCGCCTCGATGCCGCCCGGCAGCTCCATGGTCTTGCCCGTCGCCTGCCCGGAGAGGGCCAGCAGCCGCAGCTCTTCCACATGGGAAAAGCCGAGGTCCCTGCCCATCCCCGCCATGCCTGTGTACAAGCGGCGCAGCGCCCGGCGCTGCAGCGCGGGATGGCGGCGCTGAAAGGCAATCAACACGATACTGCATCGGCCATCTTCCTCGCGCGTCAGATACGGCCAACTCTCCTCGAGCTGCTGCTCGAGGTAATCGCAGTCGACGCGCGCGAGCTCTGCGAGCTGGCAGAGCGCACGCGCGACTTCTGGATTGCACGACTGCCGCAAATATGGCAGGACCTTGAGGCGCAGCAGGTTGCGCGTGCAGTCGGGGATGTCGTTCGTCGCATCGTGGCGTGGCTCAAGGCCGCGCTCCTGGCAGTAGCCGAGGATGTCCTCGCGCCGCGCAAACAGCAGTGGGCGGATCTTTTTCCCCTCGCGCGGCTTCATAGCCGCGAGGCCATCAAGGCCCGTGCCGCGCAGGATGCGCATGAGCACGGTCTCTGCCTGGTCGTCGGCGTGGTGCGCTGTCGCGAGCACATCGGCCCCGCAGCGCTCCAGCGTCCGCCAGAGAAATGCGTAGCGCAGTTCGCGCGCCGCAAGCTCTACAGACTTGCCCTGCGCCTTTGCAACAGCAGGCACATCGCCGTGTCCGATAAAGCACGGCACTTTGCGCTCGCGGCAGAACGCAGCGACGAAGCGGGCATCCTCTGCGGATGACGCTCCGCGGATGCCGTGCTCGAAGTGCGCCGCCGTCAAGACGAGGCGGAAGCGCCTGCGAAACTGCAGCAGCATATCCAGCAGGGCCAGAGAGTCCGGCCCGCCAGAACAAGCCACGAGCACGTGCATGCCGGGATGCAGCAAATCCTGCGCCCTTGCGTAGCGCACGGCCTCTTCCAACATACGTCCCATACTCTACACCGTCTTCAACATAAAGAACAAAAGCACCCTGTCAAGAGTGCTTGTATCATTCCGATTGCAGATGATCAATCTGAGCGGCGGGAGCCACGGCCTCCGCGCTTCGAGTCCGTCTTGCGGCGCAGGTCCGTCAGACGCTCATCGCTGTCTTTGAGGAACTTCGAGAGCTTATCCTCAAACGATGCTGTGGTATTGTTGTAGCGGCCGCCGCGGCGGAAATCCCGCGGGCCGCGGCTCTGGCGCTGCGGTCGGAAGGAAGAATTTCCCGTCTGAGCCTGAGCTTCCGGCTTTTTCTCCTGAAGCTGCTTGATGGAAAGGGCAATCTTGCCGCGATCATCGATGCTCAATACCTTAACCTTCACCTTGTCTTTTTCGGAGAGGAAATCGTGGACATCCTTGACATAGACATCCGCTACCTCGGAGATATGGATGAGACCGGTCTTGCCTTCCGGCAATTCTACGAAAGCACCGAAATTCGTGATGCCCGTGACAACACCCTCAACTACATTGCCAACTTCAATGGACAAATTAATTCTTCCTCCTTAAGTCGTGATGGAAAATACACGCTTTATTATAACCTTGCGCGCTCAGCAGTGTCAAGGAAAGTGTCGCGAAAGAACGCGATTTCCATCCACCTCAGCGCGAGCCAACGGACTTGCCGGAACTGTACGGCAACTCTCCGCGGCGCGTCATGCCGAGCTCTTCGCGCGCGATCTTCTCGATGTAGTCGAGGCGGTTGAGGTCATCTTTCTCCTTGACGAGGCGCTCATGCTCTGCCTTGGCCGTCGCGAGGCGCGCCTCTGCGGCAGCCTGATCGGCACTGACCTGGTTCAGGTAGATCTGCTGCTTGACGAGGATCACGGCGAAATAGCCGATGATGATGACCAAGAGAATCGTGAACCAGTTGAGTATCCCCTTCCTCTGCTTTATCCTACGCTTCATAAAATCAAATCAACTCCTACGTGACAGCAATGTTTTCAGGTCTTCGGCAATGGCCGCGGCGGCATCGGGCCGCGCGCAGCCGCGAGCGGCGCGGCTCATCTCGCTGAGCGCGTCGCCGCAGAGGAGTGTCTCGACAGACTGCGCAAGGTCTTCGCGCGGATGGAGCCAGACGGCGGCCCCGTGCTGCGTCGCATAGATGGCGTTCTCCGTCTCGGGACCCGGAATCGGATCGTGCAGCAGCATCGGCAGGCCGAGCACGAAGGCCTCACTCATCGTGAGTGCCCCCGGCTTCGTGATCAGGAGGTCTGCCGCCCGCATGAGGAAGTGCACCTGATCCGTATAGCCCCAGACCAGCACCTGATGATGCGAGGCGTAGGCCATGTCCTGCACGCGTTCCATCAGGCGCTGGTTGCGCCCGGCCACGACGAGGATGGTCAGGCGCTTCTCGATCTTCTCGAGGTCGCGGAGATTCGACTCGATGCCGCCGAGGCCGAGGCCGCCGCCCATCAAGAGGACGGCCGGCTGCCCCTCGGGTATGGCCATGGCGTGGCGCACCGCTGCCTTGGCCGTCATCTCCTGCAGCGTACCTGCCACGGGGATGCCGGACACGCGGAGCGTGTTGACGGCAAAGCCACGGCCAATCATGCCCATGCGCATCTCCTCGGTTGCCATGTAGTAGCGGTCGACGGCCGGATAGAGCCAGATCTGGTGCAGCGAGTAGTCCGTCATGACCGTCGCAAGCCGGTAGTGTTCCTCATGGTGGCGGCGCAAGAGTGACGCGGCGCCCTCAGGGAACGGATGCGTACAGAGCACGAGGTCCGGTTCATAGCGGCGCACGAGCTTCTTCATGGCGGGCATCATGACCCAGGCAAAGGCGTTCTGGACGAGCGTGCCGCCCGAAGAGCCACCCGAGAGCTTGTAGAAAACATCGTAGAGGTTCGGGACGAAGGCCAGCATCATCAGGTAAAAGTCCTTCATGAAGCAGTGGATGCGCGAGATGCGGCGCGCCATGAAGTCGACCGTCGTGATCTCCGCATCCGGCAGCAGTCGGCGAAGTTCGGTCTCGACGGCCTCTGCCGCCTTGATGTGCCCCGAACCGATTGACGCTGTGAGGATCAATATCTTGTTCATCAGGCAGTCAGACCTCCATCAATACCGTAGACAGCTCCCGTCACGAATGAAGCGCGCGCAGAGGCGAGGAAGACGATGAGCGCCGCTGCTTCCTCTGCCGTGCCGATGCGTCCGAGCGGATAGACAGAGGCCATCTCCCGCAGGCTCTGCTCGCGCTTCTCCCCCGTGCCGAGCTGGGCCTCTGTCAGCGGTGTCAGGATATCGCCGGGCGCGATGGCATTGACGCGCACGCCGAAGGCAGCCGTCTCGAGGGCCAGCGCGCGCGTGAAGAGCACGACAGCCCCCTTGCTCGCACAGTACGCCGCGCAGAAGTAGTTGCCGTGGACGCCCGCATCGGAGGCCACGTTGACGACCGCGCCGCGCGACGCCTTGAGGGCGGGCAGGGCCGCCTGCGTCAGGTGGAAGACCCCCTTGACATTGCAGTCGAGCAGATCATCAAGCTCCTCTTCCCGGAGGTCCTCAAGCGCTCCCTCGCGGTAGATGCCGGCCGAATTGACCAGCACGTCGAGCCCGCCGAAGCGCTCTGCCGTCTCCCGGACCACGCGGCCGCAGTCGGCTTTGCTCCGCACGTCGCCCGCCATGAAGCAGACATCCGCGCCGTGTGCCTCATGCTGCAGGAGCCGGACTGCCGCCTGGCCGCGCTCCTCGGAACGTCCCATCAGGCAGACGCGGGCGCCTTCCTGCAGGAATTCCCGCGCCGCTTCCAGCCCGATGCCCGAAGTCCCGCCCGAGATCAGCACGGTCTTTGATGATAAACCGAGATCCAAGCATATCCCTCCAATACAACAAGAAGCCGGGCTCCCGAAGGAACCCAGCTTCTCATACTCAAGCCAGATTATGCGTTGACAGCATCTTTCAGGGCCTTGCCAGCCTTGAATGCCGGATTCTTCGAAGCCGGGATCTGGATCGTCTCGTTCGTGCGCGGGTTGCGGCCTGCGCGAGCGGAGCGCTCCTTGACTTCAAACGTACCGAAGCCAATCACCTGTACTTTATCGCCCTCAACCAATGCCTGCTGGATGCTCTCGAAGATAGCACCCACAGCCTTCTCTGCATCTTTCTTCGTCAGGCCTGCTTTTTCAGCAACGCTAGCTACCAATTCATTTTTATTCACGATCGTAGCCTCCTTAAATAATGGTTTTGCTTATGTTGGCAGATATTCGCGGCCAATCGTGAATATCCTGCCTGCTTATCAAAATTTAGCAGAAAACCCTTGAAAAATCAAGGGTTTTCGGAAAAATAACCGCAAACGAGCCGTTTCGTCTCATTGCGCCGGCACGAAAAGGCTCGTCAGGTGATCGACGTCTTTCTGGCGGTCGAGCTCGTAGAGCGGGATCTTGCGAATGGATTCATCCGGCAGCGCGAGGTTGTGGATGTAGGTGACCTCGTACTCATCGGGATAGAGCTCCATGAGCATAAGCTTCGTATCCGAGGCGATGATGGGGTCGTAGACCTGCGTGATGATCAGCGACTGCGCAGGGCGCTCCTTGAGCGTTCCGACGTCTTCTGCGTCGAGTATCGTCAATCCCGCGATTGGATCAAGGCCGAGGCGCGTGTACATGACCTCGACGAAGCTCATGCCAGGCAGGATGTCAACTGTGACGCCCGACTGCTGCGCGAGCTCGCGCAGCAGCACGACCGTGCGCTCAGCGACGAGTGGACTGCCGGGCACGGCGTAGACGAGGTCCCCCTGCTCTGCTGCGCGGTGCAGCAGGTCCTCGGCGATATGATGGTAAAGCGTCTCAAAATCAGGTGCTTCTTCGTAGAAGCCGTCGTACGAGGAAAACGTCAGGCCTCGCTTCTCGATGTCTGCGACAGTCGGATGGATGCGCGTGCGCAGGACAAGGCGCTCAGCCTGCTGCATGACCTGCCACGACTCCAAGGTGATGAGCCCGAAGCGGCCCGGTCCGAGTCCGACGACGGTGATCTTTGGCTGTTTCATTCTCTTTCTTTCCCCTTCTTTATGGAACTGCTCTTGGCGCTCTGGAGTTTCTCTGCCTGCTCCTTCGCCCTTGCCGTCAGCGCTTCCTCATCGCCAGATGCGATCATAAGCAGGCGCGTGACGAAGTTCGTGATCTTCTTCTTGTAGCGGTCACTCAGGGCAAAGCGCAGCCCGTTCTTGTCGGGCAGGCTTCGCATGCGCTTGCCGAAGAGATTGGCGAGCTCGAGCATGCCCTTGGCTGGCATGCGCTTCTTTGGCAGAAAGTAGATGTCGAGCGCGAGCGGCAGCTCCTTGATGGCGCGGATGCCGAGATTGCGCGCGTAGTTCTTGATGCGCGCCACCTCCAAGAGATGCATGACGGGCTCAGTCGGGTCGCCGAAGCGATCGATGAGCTCGTCGAGCAGGCTCCGGATTTCCTCATTGCTGCGGATGGCCGCAATGCGCTGGTAGATCTCGATCTTGTGCATGGCGTCCGCGATGAAGTCCCCGTCGATGTAGGCCTCCGTCTGCAAGTCGATGACGGGCTCCGGCGGTGCTTCCTCGGGAACCTTGCCATTTTGCAGGCGCTCCACGGCCTCTTCGAGGAGCTTGCAGTACATCTCGAAGCCGACGCTGGCGATGTGGCCGTGCTGCTGGGCGCCAAGCAGGTTGCCCGCGCCGCGGATCTCGAGGTCGCGCATGGCGATCTTGAAGCCGGCGCCGAGCTCAGCGAATTCCTTCATGGCCTGCAGGCGCTTCTCCGCCGTCTCCGTCAGGATCTTATCCGCCTGGTAGACGAAGTACGCGAAGGCCATGTGGTGCGAGCGGCCGACGCGCCCGCGCATCTGGTAGAGCTGCGACAGGCCGAAATGGTCGGCGTTGTAGACAATGATGGTATTGGCATTGGCGACATCGAGGCCGTTCTCGACGATGCTCGTCGCGAGCAGGATGTCGTAATCGCCCTCGTAGAAGTCCATCATGACGTGCTCGAGCATCTCTTCAGGCATCTGCCCGTGTGCCGTCTGGATCCTCGCCTCCGGCACGAGCGACTCGATGTGGTCGCGCATGCGGTCGATTGTGTCGACGCGGTTGTAGATGAAGTAGACCTGGCCGCCGCGCTTCATCTCGCGCCGGATGGCGTTCGCAATAATCGTATCGTTGTTCTCGACGACGTACGTCTGCACGGGGAAGCGCTCGGCCGGCGGCGTCTCGATGATGCTCATGTCACGCGCGCCGACAAGCGACATGTGCAGCGTGCGCGGTATCGGCGTCGCCGAGAGCGTCAGGACGTCGATGCCCGCCGCGAGCTTGCGGATCTTGTCCTTCTGCTTGACGCCGAAGCGCTGCTCCTCGTCGACGATCAAGAGACCGAGGTCCTTCCACTTGACCTTGTTCTGGTTGAGGATGGCGTGCGTGCCAATCAGGATGTCCACCTGGCCGAGGCGCACCTTCTCGATGGTCTCCTTCTGCTGTTTGGGTGTGCGGAAGCGGCAGATGACATCGATGACCGGCGCGAAGCCGTTGAAGCGCGTCGTGAACGTCTGGTAATGCTGCTGCGCGAGGACCGTCGTCGGCACGAGTACAGCCACCTGCTTGCCATCCATCGCCGCCTTGTAGGCCGCGCGGATGGCGACCTCCGTCTTGCCGAAGCCGACGTCGCCGCAGAGCAGGCGGTCCATGGGCTTCTCCTTCTCCATATCCGCCTTGATCTCCGCGATGGCGCGCAGCTGGTCTTCCGTCTCCTCATAGGGAAAGGCATCCTCGAACTCGCGCTGGCTCGCGTCGTCCGGCGGGAAGGCATGACCTTTGGCATCCTTGCGCTTCGCGTAGATCTCGATGAGCTTCTGTGCGATGTCCTCGACCGACTTCTTGGCGCGCGCCTTGGCCTTGACCCACTCCGTGCCACCCATGCGGTGCAGGCGCGGCACATCGCCCTCTGAGCCGATGTACTTCTGCAAGAGGCCGACCTGGTCCGTCGGCACGAAGAGCTTATCGTCGCCCGCGTACTGGATGTGAAGGTAGTCCTTGTGGATGCCGCCGACATCGAGCGTCTCGACGCCGAGGTACTTGCCGATACCATGGCTCTCGTGCACGACGTAGTCGCCCGGCTTGATGTCGCGGAAATGCGAGATCTTCTCGCCGTAGTCGCTGTGCTTGCGGACTGCCGTATGGCGCTTGTGGCGCCCGAAGATGTCCTTCTCCGTCACGACGACGAGGCGCGCCGAGGCCATCTCGAATCCTGTGAGCAGGGATCCCCTGCGGATGTTGATGGCATCGTCCCGAAGGGGCTCTGCCGCGTTCTCGACGAGTGACGGGATGCGACGGTGCGCGAAGAACTCGCGCAGGCTGTTCGCCTTCTCCTTGTCGCTGAGCAGCACGAGCACGCGTTGCTTCTGCGCGAGCCAGCGGTTCGCCTCATTCTCCAAGAGGTCCATCTGGCGGCGGAATGGCGTCATCGTCGTCGCCGTCACGCCGATGTTCTCGACGGCATCGGCGCCCGGCACCTGCTGCAAGAGCAGCGCCATGTAGACGATGCGGTTGCCATGCGCCGCCTGCAGCAGTTCCTCCCAACTGAAAATCTTGCCCTTGATGTCCGGGTTCTCCTTGACCATCGTGCGGATCGTGTCGCGGATGCGCGTCGGCTCGTCAAAGAGGACCGTGCCCTTCCCCTCGAGGTACGAGAGAAAGAGTTCCGGCTTGCCCGAGGCGTCGGTCTGTGCCAGCGGCATGATGGTCGCCGCACCGACGTTCTTGGTCGAGCGCTTCGTGTCGAGGTCGAACTCGCGCAGGGAGTCGATCTCATCGTCGAAGTACTCGACACGCACCGGCACGGCCGCATTGATGGCAAAGATATCGACAATGCCGCCACGCACGCTGAACTGGCCAACGCGCTCGACCTCCTCGGCATGCTCGTAGCCGAGGTCGACGAGGCGCTCCAAGAGCTCCTCGCGCGGCAGCACCTCTCCCATGCGCAGCGTGAGCGAGAGCCGCTTGAACTCATTGCGGCCCATGCCCTTCTGCACCGCCGCTTCCGTGCGCGCAAGCACGATGATGTGCTCGCCGCGCACGAGACGGCCGAGCACCTCCATGCGCCTGGCCGCGCGCTCCTGGCTCTTGGCCGCCGCCTTGACATCAAACGTGTCGACCTCGGGAAGCTCGACGATGGGGACTTCCGGCAAGAGCAGCGAGAGATCTTCCTTCCAGTCCGCCAGCGATTCTGCCGAATGGCAGAGAATAGCCATCATCTGCGGCAGAGCCGCGTAGCACGCGGCGACGGCCGCATGCTTCTGCGAGCCCCCGAGCCCGTAGATCAGGGATTCGCGCGGCTCCCCCTGTGTGTGATTCCGCAGGCGCTGCAGTGCTCCATCCTGCAGCATCGCGGCAAATAATGCATTCATTCCATATACCTCTTGTGTCTCACGTCAAAAAGACCCGGCAAAGCGGGTCTTCTCTATCGTCATGCTGTTTTACTGAGCAAGCGCTGCCTTGATGAAGTCGCGGAACAGCGGATGCGGGTTGTTCGGGCGCGACTTGAGCTCCGGATGAGCCTGCGTCGCGACGAACCACGGATGGTCCTTGACCTCGATCATCTCGACGAGGCTGTCGTCCGGCAGCGTGCCGGCAATGATCATGCCCTTCTCCTGCAGCGCTCCGCGGAATTCGTTGTTGAACTCGAAGCGATGGCGATGGCGCTCGTGGATGAGGTTCGTGCCGTACGCTTCCTTCGCATGCGTGCCGTTGGCCAGCGTGCACGGATACGAGCCGAGGCGCATCGTGCCGCCCTTCTTCTCGATGCCCTGCTGCGATTCCATCAGCGAGATGACCGGATGCGTCGTCTCCGGATCAAACTCCGTCGAATGTGCATCAGCCATGCCGCAGACGTGGCGGGCAAACTCGATGACCGCGCACTGCATGCCAAGGCAGAGGCCGAGGAACGGGATCTTGTGCTCGCGCGCGTACTGGATGGCCTTGATCTTGCCCTCGACGCCGCGGTTGCCGAAGCCGCCCGGCACGAGGATGCCCTTGCAGCCCACGAAGACCTCATCGAGATCCATATCCGGATTCTCCTCGATCTCCTCGGCGTTGACCCAGTTGATCTTGACCTGTGCATCGTTGGCGATGCCGCCGTGGTGCAGAGCCTCCGTCACGGAGATGTAGGCATCCGGCAGTTCGACGTACTTGCCGACGACCGCGATCTTGATGCGCTTCTGCGGGTGATTGATCTTGTAGACCATCTTCTCCCAGTCGCTCATGTCAGCCGGGCCGTAGTCCATGTTGAGCTTCTTGAGCGCAATCTTGTCGAGGCCCTCTTTCTGCATCATGAGCGGGACTTCGTAGATGGTCGAAGCCGTGCGGTTCTCGATGACAGCCTCCGGCTGCACATCGCAGAACATGGCGATCTTGTCCTTCATCTCCTTGGAGATGGTCTTCTCCGTGCGGCAGACGAGGATATCCGGCTGGATGCCGATGGCGCGCAGTTCCTTGACGCTGTGCTGCGTCGGCTTCGTCTTGAGCTCGCCGGCAGCCGAGATGTACGGCAGCAGCGTGACGTGGATGTAGAGCGTGTCGTTCGGGCCGACTTCCTTCTTGACCTGGCGGATGGCCTCGAGGAACGGCTGGCTCTCGATATCGCCGACCGTACCGCCGATTTCCGTGATGACGACGTCAGCGCCGTCCGCCTTGGCGACATCGTAGACCTTCTGCTTGATCTCGTTCGTGATGTGCGGGATGACCTGTACCGTCGAGCCAAGGTACTCGCCCTTGCGCTCTTTGTTGAGGACCGACCAGTAGACCTTGCCCGTCGTGATGTTGGAGTTCTTCGTCAGGTTGATATCGATGAAGCGCTCGTAATGGCCGAGATCGAGGTCGGTCTCTGCGCCATCATCCGTGACAAAGACCTCACCGTGCTGGTAAGGGCTCATCGTACCCGGATCGATGTTGATGTACGGATCGAATTTCTGGATCGTGACCTTGATTCCCCGGCTCTTGAGGAGACGGCCGAGCGATGCGGCCGTGATGCCCTTGCCCAGGGAAGAAACAACGCCACCGGTAACGAAAATATACTTTGCCATGGAACTGCCTCCTGCTCATTCTTTGAAACACATGTTGACTATTCTACCCCGAATCGCACGGGAGTGTCAAGACATTGATTATTCCTGGATGCTCTCGAGCTTCTTCTTGCGGTTGCTGCTTGCCTTGGCCGCTGCCTTGCTCGAACCGGACGTCGAGCGGCTGGCATGCGAGCGCTTGACCTCAGGCGGGTTCCACTCCGTCAGGCCCCACTGGCCCTCGCCTTCGTAGTGGAAGCGGCTGTCCATGTTGATGAGCGTGTACACTTCCGAGATGGCAGCCGAGAGCGACTGGACCGGCTTGTGCGTCTTCTCGATGACATCGAGGACGAGGTCCTTGTAGTACATCTTCTCACCAGCCTGCGACAAGATGTAGTACGCTACATCAACTTCCGAGCTTTTCAGAAAATCCATTTCTATATCTCCCTTCGCAAATTGCGTAATCAAATCAAACTCACATGTGTTCCGGTGCCGATACGCCGAGGATGCCGAGGCTGTGGCGGATGACATGCGCCGTGACCGTGACGAGTGCGAGGCGTGCCTCCGCGAGGTCGTGATCGACGCCCATGATGCGGCACTTGTTGTAGAAGCTGTGGAACAGCGCTGCGAGGTCGTAGCTGTAGCGCGCGATGCGCTGCGGTGCATAATCGGCAGCAGCCTTTGCGACCTCTTCCGGGTACTCCTCGATCTTCTTGATCAGGGCGACTTCGCTCTCATCCGTCAGGAGCTCGAGGTGCGGCGCCTTGCCGAGCGCAAGCTTCGTCTCTTCCGCCTGGCGGAAGATGCTGCAGATGCGGGCGTGCGCGTACTGGATGTAGTAGACCGGATTGTCGTTCGACTTCTTCTTCGCGAGGTCGAGGTCAAAGTCGAGCTGGCTGTCGAGCGAGCGCATGAGGAAGAAGTAGCGTGCGGCATCTGTGCCGACCTCTTCCATGAGCTCGTTGAGCGTGACGCTCTGGCCCGTGCGCTTGCTCATCTTGACGAGCTCGCCGCCGCGGTAGAGGCTGACCATCTGCAAGAGCAGTACGGTGAGCTTTTCCGGGTCATGGCCGAGCGCCTGCATGGCAGCTTTGACGCGGCAGACGTAGCCGTGATGGTCGGCCCCCCAGATGTTGATGAGGCGGTCGAAGCCGCGCTCATACTTGTTGTGGTGATAGGCGATGTCGGCTGCGAGATACGTCGGCACACCGTTGTCGCGGATGACGACGCGGTCCTTGTCATCGCCGTAAGCCGTCGACTTAAGCCAAAGCGCGCCCTCCTTCTCGTAGATATCGCCCTTCTCCTTGAGAATCTCGACGACTTTGCGCACGGCGTCCGGATGGAGCGTGCGCTCACTGAACCAATTGTCGAACGTCACGTGGAAGCGCTCGAGGTCCTCCTTTAGAATGGCCAGCTTCTCGTGGTAGGCGAGGTCCTTGAAGATGGCGAGGCGCTCTTCTTCACTGAGCGCGAGGTACTTATCGCCATCGCGGTCGATGATGCGCTGCGCCGTGTCGATGATGTCCTGGCCATGGTAGCCGTCTTCCGGGAACGTGATCTCCTTGCCGAGCAGCTCGAGGTAGCGCGCATTGACCGAGCGCGCGAGATTGTTCATCTGATTGCCGGCATCGTTGATGTAGTACTCGCTCTCGACCGGATAGCCCGCTGCGCGCAGCAGGTTGACGAGTGCCGAGCCGGCTGCGGCGCCGCGGCCGTGGCCGACGTGCAACAGGCCCGTCGGATTGGCGCTGACGTACTCGACCTGGATTTTCGGATGGTCGAGCTTCGGCAGATTGCCGAAAGACTCGCCTGCTTCCAGGATTTTCTGGAACGAATCGTAGAGCACATTGCCCTTGAGGTAGAAGTTCAGGAAGCCGGGGCCTGCGATCTGCGTGTGGTCGAGCCAGTCGCCCTCGATGCGCTTGGCGAGTTCCTCAGCGATCTGGCGCGGATTCCGATGGAAGACGCGGGCCGACTGCATGGCGAAGTTCGTCGCGAAGTCGCCGAACTCTTTCTGCGGCGGCACCTCAAGGATGACCTGCGGGAGCTCGCCCTCCGGCAGTGCTCCCTCGCGGATGGCATCCTTGGCGGCCTGTTCAATGGCCTCTGTCAACATGTCTTTGATTTCCAAAAGTGTTCCTCCTATCCCAAGTGCATGTTTTTGCCGTCATGCACGCAAACAATCTGATTTTCCCCCGCCTCACGCGCCGCGGTCTTCCTCGACCTCGATGTGCAGGCGGTTCTGGCTCTGGAAGGCTCCATTGACCCAGAGCCCGTAGCGGACGTCGATGCGCCCCGCCACCTCGCCGTAGTCGACCGTCAGCGCTTCCGTGCGGACGGAGAGATCGATGTTGCCGTACGGCGTGCGGTAGATGCTCGTATGCTCGCGCCCCTTCTCGAAGCGCTGTTCCTGCTCGAGGATGCCCTTGCGCAAGAGCGTCATCATGCCGCCGTCAATCTTGAGGACGGTCGATACCTTCGACCCTTCCTGCACGGTCTCATCCTCGTAGATCACATAGTGCTTGCCGCGATGGAAGTAATGATGGCCCTTCGCTACGGTGCGGATGCTGTCCTTCTGCCCCTGCGCATCCTGCCAGGAGCCCCTTACCTTCACGATGACCGGTTTCTTCTCACTCATCCGCCTGCCCCTTTCTATACATTGTATATTATTATAGACCAAACCGTCGAGCCTTGCCAACTAAAATTTTATGCCAGGAAGCCGCCTGAGGCGTGACTTCCTGGCATCTGTCCCTCTATTATCCACCTATCATCCACGCATGGACATGAGCGCGCGGCTCTCACATGCGCGAGAGGATCTGGCGCGCCACGTAGACGCCGCTGGCACCAGCCTGCGAGAGACCGCGCGTGACGCCGGCGCCGTCGCCCGTCGCGAAGACGTTGCGCAGCTTCGTCTCGAGCTGATTCGTCAGGACGACGCGGGCGCTGTAGAACTTGACCTCGACGCCGTAGAGCAGCGTATCGTCGTTCGTCATGCCGGGCGCCACGTAGTTGAGCGCCTGGATCATCTCGATGATGTTGTCGAGATGGCGCTTCGGCAGTACGAGCGAGAGGTCGCCCGGCGTCGCCGCGAGCGTCGTCTTCGTGAAGCTCTTGCTCAGGCGATGCGTGTTCGTGCGGCGCCCCTTGATGAGGTCGCCGTAGCGCTGCACGATGATGCCGCCGCCGAGCATGTTCGAGAACGAGGCGATGCGCTTGCCGTACTGATGCGGCGCCTTGAACGGTTCCGTGAAGTGATTGGAGACGAGCAGCGCAAAGTTCGTGTTGTGGCTCTGGAGCTTCGGGTCGCTGTAGGAGTGGCCATTGACCGTCACGATGCCGTCCGTGTTCTCCATGACGACGTGGCCGTGCGGATTCATGCAGAACGTGCGCACGAAGTCGCCGTACTGCTTCGTGCGGTAGAGCAGCTTCGCCTCGTAGACCTGGCTCGTGATGTCGTTCCAGACCTCATCCGGCACCTCGACGCGCACGCCGACATCGACGCGGTTGTTCTCCTGCTCGATGCCGAGGCGATTGCACTCATTCGAAAACCACTCCGCACCCGCACGGCCCGGCGCGATGACGAGGAAGTCCGCCTCGACCTTCTCGCCGTTTGCGAGCTCGAGCTGGTTGTCGCCCTGGCCGTCCGACTCGATGTGGGCGACGGGGCACTCAAAGCGGAATTCCACCTTCTCCTTCAGGTATTCATACGTCTGCTCGAGCATGCGAAGGTTGTTCTCCGTGCCGAGATGGCGCACGCTGGCACTCAAGAGATGCAGGTCGTGCTGCAGGGCCAGGCGGCCGATATCCGAGTTCTTCGTCGAGAAGACCTGCGACGGCGCACCGTGCTTCATGTTGATCTTGTCGACGTAATCGATGAGCTCCATGACCTCCTCATCCGGCAGGTACTCATTGAGCCAGCCGCCGAACTTCGTCGTGAAGTTGTACTTGCCGTCCGAGAACGCACCGGCGCCGCCGAAGCCGCGCATGATGCTGCAGGGCTTGCAGCCGATACAGCTCTTGACCTTGCCCGCCGAGATTGGGCAGACGCGATGGTAGATGTCCTTGCCGCTCTCGAAGACGATGACGCGCAGCCCCGGTTTCTTCTCGACCAGCTCATAAGCCGCCATGACGCCGGCCGGACCGCCGCCGACAATCGCTACATCGTATTTTTTCATGGAAAAGCCTCCTAATACATATCTCTGCACAGCAAAAGAGCGCAGCTGACTTCGTCCTGCTTGTGCGAATTCCCTGCGTTCCAAACCTTATGTATTATACGGGATATGCCATGCGATTGCAAGCGTTTTTTATCGATTTCCGGCAAAAACTGCACACAATGCTCGATTTCTATACCTTCTATATAAATAAGTATTGCGCGATAGAGCCTCTTTCCCATATAATTGAACTATTCTTGTACACTTATTTCGCTAGAGAAAGAAATGGGGGATTCATTTTGACTCATGATCTTGCCATCATCAATACCTTTGTGCTCTACATCGGTTTCATGATGGCCATCGGCGTGTACTACTACCGCCGCACACGCAATATGAGTGACTACTTCCTCGGCAACCGCAAGCTCGGTGCCTGGGTCACGTCGCTCTCCGCCGAAGCTTCCGATATGAGCGGCTGGATGCTCATGGGCGTGCCGGGCTACGCATACCTCGCCGGCCTCAACGCTGGCTGGATTGCCGTCGGCATCGCCATCGGCACCTGGGCCAACTGGCACTTCGTCGCCGCGCGCCTGCGCAAGTACACGGAGCTCGCCAACAACTCGCTGACGCTGCCGGAATTCCTGCAGAACCGCTACCACGACAAGAGCGGCCTGCTGCGCATCGTGCCGGCCATCTTCATCCTGATCTTCTTCGTCATCTACACCTCGTCGGGCTTCGTCTCGGCCGGCCGCCTCTTCGAGACGGTCTTCGGCATTCCCTACCAGTACGCCATCTTCATCGGCGCTGGCTCCGTCGTCTTCTACACGCTCGTCGGCGGCTTCCTCGCCGTCTCGCGCACGGACTTCATCCAGGGCGTCATGATGTTCTTCGCCATCCTCGTCGTACCGATCTGCGGCGCGATGCAGTGCGGCGGCTTCGAATCGACAGTCGCCGCCATCTCGCAGGTACAGAGCACGATGCTCGAGCCGCTGACGAAGCCAGACGGCTCCATGATGAACGCCATCGAGCTCATCTCGCTGCTCGCCTGGGGCATCGGCTACTTCGGCCAGCCGCACATCCTCGTGCGCTTCATGGCCATCCGCACGTCGAAGGAAGTCAAGCAGGCCACGCACATCGCGATGACCTGGGTCATCCTCTCGCTCGCCGCAGCCGTCGCCGTCGGCATGGTCGGCCGCGTCTACCTGACGACACCGCTCGAGGGAACGGCCTCTGAGACGGTCTTCCTCGTCATGACGAACGAACTCTTCCCGCCGATTGCCACGGGCCTCATCCTCTCGGCTGTCCTCGCGGCCATCATGAGCACGGCCTCCTCACAGCTCCTCGTCGCGGCCTCTGCGTTTGCGCAGGACTTCTACCGCACGCTGCTGCGCAAGGACGCCGAGCAGAAGGAACTCGTCTGGATCTCACGCGCGAGTGTCCTCGTCATCGCGAGCCTCGCCATCTTCCTCGGGCTCAACCCGAACAACTTCATCCTTGACATGGTCTCCTACGCCTGGGCAGGCTTCGGCGCTGCCTTCGGCCCCGCTCTGCTCATGAGCCTCTTCTGGCGCCACACGACGAAGTACGGCGTGCTCGCCGGCATCATCGTCGGCGGCGTCACCGTCCTCGTCTGGAAGCAGTACGCCTTCCTCGGCCTCTACGAGATCGTGCCTGGCTTCGTGTTCTCCGCTCTCGCCATCTGGATTGTCAGCTGGCTCGATCGCGCGCCGGAAGCCTCGATCCTCGAGACGTTCGACAAGGTCGGCCAGAGCAAGATCTGATTCATCGTACAGATACAAGAATCCCCATCATCCACAAGGATGATGGGGATTTTGTGTATCATTCAACCGATATCAGCAACAATCAGAGCAGATAACGGAGCCAGACGTAGACACTCGAGACTGCGATTGTCATGATCATGATGGGGAAGGCAATCTTCATGAAGCCCAGGAAGGAGATCTGCTTGCCTCGCTGTGCCGCCATCGAAGCGACGACGACGTTCGCGCTCGCGCCAATCAGCGTACCGTTGCCGCCGAGGCAGGCACCGAGGGCCAGCGACCACCACATCGGGTCGAGGTTCGAGAGGCCCATCTGACCCATGTCCTGGATCAGCGGGATCAAGGTCGCGACGAACGGGATGTTGTCGATGAAGGCCGAAGCGAAGGCGCTCATCCAGAGAATCAGCATGGCCGTCGCATTGACGCTGCCGTTCGTGAGCTTGATAGCCTCAGCCGCGAGCACCTTGATGACGCCCGTCTCGACGAGCGCACCGACCAGGACGAAGAGGCCGGCAAAGAAGAAGATAGCCGTCCACTCGATCTTCGAGAGGACTTTCGTGATCATGCCCTCATTGCGCGTGTAGGTAATGAGCAGCAAGAGACCGGCACCCGAGAGAGCAGCCGTTGCCGTCTGCAGTCCGAGGTAGCCGTGCACGACAAAGAGGCCGATGGTCAGCGCAATGACGAACAGGCATTTCTTCAGCAAGGCCGGATTGGCAATCTGGCTCTTGGCATTGAGCCGCATGACCTTCTCCTGGAGATCCGGCTGCGTGTGGAGCTTCTTGCCGTAAATCGCGATGAGCACGAGCTCTACGAGGATGAAGATCAGGACTGCGATGCCAGAGAGATTGGCGAGGAAATCCATGAAGTTCAGGCCAACAGCACTGCCGATCATGATGTTCGGCGGGTCGCCGATCAGCGTTGCCGTGCCGCCGATGTTCGAGGCCAGGATCTGCGAGATCAGGTACGGTTTGACATCGACCTTGAGCTGTGCCGTGATGCTGAACGTGATTGGCACGGTCAGCAGGACCGTCGTGACGTTGTCGAGGAAGGCCGAGCAGACCATCGTCAGCGCTGAGAGCGCGACGAGCAGGGAAATCGGGCGCGCCTTGACCTTCTTGGCCGACCAGATGGCCAGGAAGTTAAAGAGTCCCGTCTCACTCGTAATGTTGACGATGATCATCATGCCCATCAAGAGCCCCAGCGTGTTGAAATCGATGTGACGGATGGCCGTCTCCTGATCGAGCACACCAAACAGAATCATGAGCATGGCACCGACGATGCCGACGATCGTGCGGTGAACCTTCTCGGTGATGATCAACGCGTAAGCGGCCACGAAGATAATGACCGCTATCGTCGTTGTGCTAACCAATAGAATCCACTTCTTTCCCTAAAAAAACTTCCCTTTTATTTCTTATACTTCGGGATCAGCACGATCTTTTCCCCATCGCGCTTGATCTGGAAGGTATAATTCTTGACATCCTCGCGGTAGAGCTCCATCTTGAGCTGCAACAGAGCTCGGGCGAGCTCCTCCGTGAGCTGCGGCGTAAAGCCGGAGCGCAGGAAGTCAGCAGGTGCCTCGAGAGACTCCTGCTTCTTCTTTTCTGCTTTCTTCTCGGCCGCGCGGAAGCGGTCTTCTATCGATGTATCTTCTACATAGTCTTTGAACATGTCCTTGTCGGACAGGTTCTTCGGTATCTTTGACATATGTTCACCTTCTGCAGGATATAGGATGATAAAGGATTACTTGTTGACTTTTGCCCAGCTGTCGCGCAGCCCGACAACGCGGTTGAACACGAGGTGGTCCGGCGTCGTATCCGGGTCGACGACGAAGTAGCCGACGCGCAGGAACTGGTAATGCGTGCCAGCAGCCGTGAGCTTCACGGACGGCTCTATGAGTGCGTTGTCGATGGTTTCCAGCGAATCCTTATTGAGTGCCGCGATGAAGTCCTTCGGCACATTGCCGTTTTCATCCGTCTCGATGAGGTAATCGTAGAGGCGCACCTCTGCCTTGAGCGCCGTCTTCTCAGCCACCCAGTGAATCGTGCCCTTGACCTTGCGGCCGGCCGTCTTGCCGCCCGTCTTAGAGTCGAGGTCTGCCGTGCAATGGAGTTCGACGACATGGCCCGCCTCGTCCTTGATGACCTCCTCGCACTTGATGATATAGGCGTGCTTGAGGCGTACCTCCCCGCCCGGCTTGAGGCGGAAGTACTTCTTGGGCGGCTCTTCCATGAAGTCCTCCTGCTCGATGTAGAGCGTGCGCGAGAACGGCACGAAGCGATGGCCGCCATGCACCGGATTGTTGTCCGCGAGCAGCCACTCCTCTTTATCCTCGGGGTAGTTCGTGATGACGACCTTCAGCGGGTGCAGCACGGCCATGACGCGGTCGGCGTTCTCGTTGAGGTCGGCGCGGACTTCATGCTCGAGCATGGAGACGTCGACGATGCTGTCTGCCTTCGCGACACCGATCTCCCTGCAGAAATTGCGGATGGAAGCCGGCGTGTAGCCGCGGCGGCGCAGGCCCGAGATGGTCGGCATGCGCGGATCGTCCCAACCGCGCACATAGCCCTCTTCGACGAGCTGGCGCAGCTTTCGTTTGCTCGTGACCGTGTTCGTGAGGTTGAGACGGGCGAACTCGATCTGGCGCGGGCGCGTATTCGGATCAAAGTCAAGCGAGTCGAGCAGCCAGTCGTAGAACGGGCGGTGCTCCTCGAACTCGAGCGTGCAGACCGAATGCGTGATGCCCTCAATGGCGTCAGACAGCGGATGCGCGAAGTCGTACATCGGGTAGATGCACCACTTATCGCCCGTGCGGTGATGTTTGGTATGCGCGATGCGGTAAATGACCGTGTCGCGCATGACGAGGTTCGGCGAAGCCATGTCGATCTTCGCGCGCAGGACCTTCTCGCCATCGGCGAACTCGCCTGCCTTCATGCGCGCGAAGAGGTCGAGGTTCTCCTCGACGCTGCGGTTGCGGTACGGGCTCTCCTTGCCCGGCTCCGTCAGCGTGCCGCGATATGCCTTGATCTCCTCAGCCGAGAGGTCATCGACATAGGCAAGCCCCTTCTTGATCAGCGTGACCGCAAAGTCGTAGAGCTTGTCAAAGTAATCCGACGCATAGAACTTGCGGTTGCCCCAGCTGAAGCCCAGCCAGCGGATGTCCTCCTGGATGGAGTCGACGTACTCTGTATCCTCTTTCGTCGGATTCGTATCGTCAAAGCGCAGGTTGCAGAGGCCGTGGTTGTACTCGGCCAGGCCGAAGTTCAGGCAAATCGACTTGGCGTGACCGATGTGCAGGTAGCCATTCGGCTCCGGTGGGAAGCGCGTGTGGATGCCCTCCGTGTACTTGCCGTTCTTGAGGTCTTCTTCGATCATGTTCTGAATGAAATTCGGCGTCATCGTGATCTTTTCTGCCATCTGAATTCTCTCCTTATCTTTACCCTTCTCTACTCTGCCGTCATCCCATCGTCACGGTATCTGGCTGCTGGCAGCGCTTCTCCACGTACGCGCGCATGCGCGCGATTCCTTCCGCCATGCCCGGCTGGTCTGGCAGGTAGTGGATGATGCGGTCAATGTAGCCGCGCTTGACGATCTCGCGAAGCGTCCAGCTGAAGTTGATGTCGTAGACCCAGAGCAGGCGCACGAGCTTGCGGTCGCCATGCGTGCGCAGCTTGCGGTAATCCGCTTGCTTGCCGAGCCGGAACGCCTCGATGAAATCAGGGCTCGCGAGCTGGCTGGCATCCGAGGCGATGAATTTCGGTGCCTTGTCCGCGCCCTCAGGGCCCAAGAATGGCGAGAGCACGCGGTAGATATCGAGCTTGTCCGCATCGCGCAGGAGCTTCGCGAAGGCAAGCGCTCGCTCGCTCGGCGCGGGGCCGATCTCCTTCTTGTTATGGCGGCCGATGGCAAAGCGCACGAGCGCCTCATCCTCCGGCGCAAGCTTCTTCATGAAGTCGAGCTCCGACAGGACCTTGAGACCGAGATCCGCATGGTCCTCTGACACCGCATCGTTGAACGTCTTGTACAGGCTGTACTGGCGGAAGCGCCCGACATCGTGGAACAGTCCCATGATCTCGGCAAGCTCGACATCATGCTCTGAGAATTGCAGGTGCTTCGCGAGCTGCACCGCGATCGAGGTCACGTATCCCGTATGGATTTCCTTGATCTTGATGCCCTGCATGACTTCTTCGTCATCGGTATGGAAGGATTTCATATATGCATCCATCCAGGCATGCATTTCCTTGAGCAGTTCCTTCACAACCACCCATCTCCTTTATCTCAGGGGTTTCCCCGATAGAATCAATGTTTCTATTATACTACACATCTATCCGGCGTGGCAATTGTTCGCCTATAGTTTACACGCTGTATCATCCCTCATCCTTCATTAGCAGGATTCATTCGCAGGATTCATCGACAAGGATGCCCAGTCGCTTGAGGTCTGTGCGGATTGCGGCCAGTACCTCTTCGTCGGGCACGCGTATGGTGTGCATGTGGATGCCGCCGGTCACGACGAGCAGGGGATTGGCCTGGCACTTCTGCATCTTCGTCAGGAAGCGCTTGACGTCGCGGCGGCTCTCGACAAAGAGGTCACCGTGTATCGCGCCGTAGACGGGATGCTCGACGATGACGTCGAGCACGGAGCCGCCGTTGTCGACGACAGCCTGCAGCTCTTTTTCCATGGCCGTCGCATCATGATGGCAGACAATCGTCGCCTTGATGGACTTGTCACCGGCTTCCTGCGGCATGATGTAGCCGCGCGGCGTCGCAAAGATCTGCGTGCCCTCCGCGCGCAGGATGCTGATGTCGCCGACGATAATCTGGCGGCTGACGCCGAGCTCACGCGCGAGCTTTGTGCCCGTCAGCGGCTGCTTGGCCTCCCTGAGGCGCTTCATCAGGATTTCGCGCCGTTTCTCCGTATTCATGGTCTTCCACCTGCTTTGCTTAACAAAAAAAAGCTGCCTTGCGGCAGCTATGCTTCGAAAATGGTGGGCGATAACAGGATCGAACTGCTGACATCTTGCTTGTAAGGCAAGCGCTCTCCCAGCTGAGCTAATCGCCCGAATGGTGACGCCAATGGGATTCGAACCCATGAACCCGCCGTGAAAGGGCGGTGTCTTAACCGCTTGACGATGGCGCCATTGGCTCCTCGAGCAGGATTCGAACCTGCGACAGCCTGATTAACAGTCAGGTGCTCTACCGGCTGAGCTATCGAGGAATGAGGAAATGTCAGATACTCGCGTATCGACTTGTATTATTATACTGGATGATATGCGAGATTGCAAGCTTTTTTTCGAGGAAGAAGAAGTTTTTCGCAAGGAAGATACACCTTGGAAACCAGCTGATATGATATAATGGAAAAGATTATCCTCGACCACGCAGTACTCGGCAATCCGATAATCAGAAAGGAAGTATCTTCATGAAATGGGCTGCCTTCCGCGCCGCCTTCCCCTACACGGTTCCCATCTTTGCCGGCTTCTGGTTCCTCGGCCTCGCCTACGGAATCTACGCCAATGTATCCGGCTTCTCGTTCCTCTACCCGCTGGTCATGAGCATTGTCATCTTCGGCGGCTCGCTCGAGTTCGTCACGGTCACGATGCTGCTCTCGCCGTTCGCGCCGCTGCAGGCCTTCCTCATGGCCATCCTGATACAAGCCCGCCATCTCTTCTACGGCATCGCCATGCTCGACCGCTTCCGCGGCACGGGGCTCAAGAAATATTACCTGATCTACGGCATGTGCGACGAGACGTTCTCCATCAACTTCTCGGCCAAGATTCCGCAGGATGTCGACCGCGGCTGGTTCATGTTCTTCGTCACGCTGCTCAACGAATTCTACTGGGTCAGCGGCGCGACAATCGGCGGCCTCATGGGCTCACTGCTGACGTTTGACATGCAGGGCATCAGCTTCGTCATGACGGCGATGTTCACCGTCATCTTCCTCGAGCAGTACGAGCGCGAGCACTCCCACATCACGGCCTGGGTCGGACTCGCCGCGTCTGCTCTCTGTCTGCAGCTCTTCGGCAGCCAGTCCTTCATCATCCCCGCCATGCTCTGCATCCTCGTCGTGCTGACGCTGATTCGCGGCCCACTCGAAAGGAAGGGAATCTGAATGACGCTCACCGAACAGGTCCTCACCATCGCGGCCTGCGCAATCGGCACGATGCTCACGCGCTTCCTGCCGTTCCTCGTCTTCTCCTCGAAGAAGCCGACGCCCGACTATATCCAGTACCTCGGCCGCGCCCTGCCCTGCGCCATCTTCGCCATGCTCGTCGTCTACTGCCTCAAGGACGTCACGCTGCTTTCGGGCAGCCACGGTCTGCCCGAAGCGCTCGGCATCGCCGTCACCATCCTGCTGCACAAGGCACGCCACCAGATGCTGCTCTCGATTGCAGGCGGCACCATCTGCTACATGGCCCTCGTACAGATGGTATTCAAATAGAATCAGGATTACAAACTGAGCAAAGCAAAAAGACAGCCTCCGAAGAGGCTGTCTTTTTTACACGGTTGAGATCGATGACCTCAACACCAAATCGCATCAGATCAATCAGAAGAATACATCGATACGGCCGAAGAGCTTCTCGGCATCCTTGTCTGCTGCGATGTCCTTGCCGTTGAAGTACTTCGCAAAGAGCTGTACATTCTTGAACAGCGTGTAGCCCGTGCCGACTTCGATCCCCTTCTGGCCGCCATCGACACCATCGCCGTACGTGGACCACGGAGCAGCGTACTGGCCGAGGTTGCGGTAAGCGAGGTACATGCCCCAGCTGCCCTTGTTCTGCTGCTGAGCGCCCTTGTAGTCGTACTCGAAGCTGTAAGCATTGTCGTAGTTATCGGCTTCCGTGTTCTGTGCGTACTCTGCCTTGAAGAAGCTGTTGTGGTCGAAGCGGTATCCAGCATTCGCGAACCAGATGTTGGCTTTGTACTCACTGTCGTTGTCATTCGTGTACGGTTTTACGAGCTTATCCACGTCGAGCATTGCACCGTCCATATGCTCATAGCCCATGTTGCCATAGAACTTGTTCTTGGCATAGCCAATGTTGATGGCCTGGAAGTTAACCGTATCATCGCCATCTTTAAAGATATTATCTTTCCACTGTCCTTTGATATCGCGCCCCATATCAATGAACTGCGTCGCATCAAGGCGGCCAGCTTCAAGCGTGACCTTGAGGTCATTGCCAAACGTCACAGCAGCGCCGGAGTACGGGTCATCCGTCGTGGAGAGCAGGTTGATGGCATTCGGCAGCTTGCCGAGTTTGACATTAAAGTTGTCATAGTGACCTTCAGCCCAGACACGTTTGAGCTCAACCTTACCATCATAGAGGCCACCCTTATCGGAATCAAGCTTGGTATCTGCATCAAGGCGGGCATGAACATCCCAGTTCTTGTTGACCTCAGCCTTTGGCTCGAGACGGAACGTAAGATCGTTGTCATTCAGTTTGCGCTCTTTGTCTGTCGTACCTGCATCGTGGCGCGTGCTCGTATACGTGTACTCGACGAGGCCGTTCCACTTGACCATGTCAGCGTTGCGCTCGAGGTTGCTGACGCGGACGCCGAGGTTGCCCAGCTCATCAGAGAACTCAGCGGCGAGCTTGTCGATCAGGGCCTTGTCGGCTGCGGAGACATCGCTCTTGGCCATGGCCTTGGCGATCATCTGAGCCATCTCGTAGCGCGTGATGTTCTGGTTGCCGCGGAACGTCGTGTCGCCATAGCCTTCGATGACACCATCAGCTGCGAGCTGGGATACAGCGTCGTATGCCCAATGGTCAGCCGGTACATCGGAGAACGGATTTGCCGCTGCGAATGTCGTGCTTGCAGCGCCGACAACGAGTGCCGTCGTGAGTGCGGATACCAGAGTCTTCTTCATTGTGAACTCCCCCTAAAAGTGATTGTTTCGCATCGCTCTTTTATGAGTGTCCGTGTTTCCTCATATTCCCCCGCGATGCTCTATCGTTGTTTCGTATTGAAACTGGTTTTATTATAGCATGTGGTAACGGTTTCTGCAAGCGTTTACATTTATTTTCTTTGAACAGATTATTTTCCGATAATTCAAGATATAAAAACATCCGCCCTGCCAGACAGCAGAGCGAATGCTCATGCCGGTCAATCCCTGATGGAATCGTGCCGGATATCTTCTTTTATCAGTTGCTCGAGCTGCGCCTCGGTCAGGTCATGCTCAGAGTAGACGGTCAGTCCGTGCTGGCGCAGGAGTTCTGTGGCCGCACCGGCCCCCTTTATCTTCCGGCCGGTGAAACTGCCGTCATGGATGCGGTGCACGCCGCAGGACGGACTGCCCTCCTTGAAGATGGCCACTTCGGCATGGTACGCCTCGGCAATGCGCAAGATTTTCTGCGCGCCGAGCAAGAGCGATGCCGTCAGGTCGTGACCATCTGCGTCGACGGCCTGCGCCCTGCCCTCAATGAGCTTGCGGCCCGTGCCGTACTGGATCTCCATCGGAGCTCTCGGCACCGGCAGCATCGCAAAGCACTCCGGGCAGACCGCAACAAAGCGCCCCTGCGCATTATAGGCCTGCAGCAGCGTATCGTCGTTGCTGCCGCCGTTGTACTTGACTTTATGTCCCAAGAGACACGCACTGACCAGGATCATTGCTCTTCCTCCTCCTGTTTCCGACCGGCCATCATAGCGAGACGCTGTCAGCCAAAGAGCCCGCCTGAGGTAGCGCCCTGTGGCTGGAAGGCCTCGACGCGCACACCGAGGTGATGCACGAGCGCTTCCATGCTCGTATCCGCAAGCTCGAGGCCCGCCCGGAGCGGGATGGCTGCGCATGCCTTAGCATCTTCGAGTGCATCGTGGTGGTGGAAGTGCAGGTTGAGATAAGCGCCGACCGTGCCGAGCTTGTGGTTAGCTAAGTTCGGCCAGGCCCGGCGCGCAATCGCGACGGTATCGCAGTACGAGAACGCCGGCGCCTGCAGGCTGTAACGCGCGAGGCACGAGCGCAGGACGCTCATGTCGAACTTCGCATTGTGCGCCACGACGAGCTGCCCCTCAAGCTTTGCCTCGAGTTCCGGCCAGATGCCGGCAAAATCCGCGGCATTTTCCGTATCAGCTTCCGTCAGGCCATGGATCTTCGTGTTGAAGTAGCTGTACCGATTCGCAGGCGGCTGGATCAGCGTGTAGTACGAGTCCACCAGAGCACCCGCGCGGATGGTCACGACGGCCACACTGCAGGCAGAGTCCCGCGCGCCCGTAGCCGTCTCGAAATCAATTGCCGTGAAGTTCATCATTTTTTCTTGCTCTTGAGGTATGTATCGATGGCTGCGGCTGCCTTGCGGCCAGCGCCCATCGCGAGGATGACGGTCGCCGCACCCGTGACGATATCGCCGCCGGCGAAGACGCCTTCCTTCGACGTCGCACACGTCTCCTCATCAGCTTCGATGTTGCCGCGCTTCGTCGTCTTGAGGCCCGGCGTCGTATGTGCGATGATCGGATTCGGACCCGTGCCGATGGCGATGATGACCGTATCCATCTCCATGTCGAATTCCGAGCCCTCGATGGGGATTGGGCGACGGCGGCCCGAGGCATCAGGCTCACCGAGCTCCATGCGGATGCAGCGCAGACCCTTGACCCAGCCGTTCTCATCGCCGAGGACTTCGACCGGATTCGTCAGCAGCTGGAAGTCGATGCCCTCTTCCTTGGCATGCTCGACCTCTTCTGCGCGCGCCGGGATCTCTGCCGCGCTGCGGCGGTAGATGATCGAGACCTTCTCGGCGCCTAGGCGCAGCGCCGTGCGCGCCGCATCCATCGCGACGTTGCCGCCGCCGACGACGGCGACATGGCGGCCGACCTGGATTGGCGTCGCGTATTCCGGGAACTTGTAGGCCTTCATGAGATTGCAGCGCGTCAAGAACTCGTTGGCCGAGTAGACGCCGTTGAGGCTCTCACCCGGGATACCCTGGAAGCGCGGCAAGCCGGCACCCGTGCCGATGAAGACGGCATCGAAGCCCTCTTCCTGCAGGAGCTCGTCGACCGTGTAGAGACGGCCGGCCACCGAGTCGACTTCGATCTTGACGCCGAGCTTCTCGATGTTCTCGATCTCCTTCTTGACGACCGTGTCCTTTGGCAGACGGAACTCAGGGATGCCGTAGGACAGCACGCCGCCCGCCTTGTGCAGCGCCTCGAAGATGGTCACATCGTAACCCTTCTTCGCGAGGTCACCCGCACAGGAGAGGCCGGACGGGCCGGCGCCGATGACGGCGACTTTCTGCGCATCGGCGGCGCGCTCGACCGGCTTGACCTCTTTATCCGATGCGAGCTCGCGATCAGCGACGAAACGCTCGAGGCGGCCGATGGCGACGGATTCGCCGCGCTTCGTGAGGATGCAGTGCTTCTCGCACTGGTTCTCCTGAGGGCAGACGCGGCCACAGATGGCCGGCAGCGCATTCGACTCCTTGATGGTCGCGATGGCACCATCGAAGTCACGCTCCTTGATCTTGCCGATGAAGGTCGGAATGTCGATCGAGACCGGGCAGCCCTTGCGGCACTGCGGGACCTTGCAGTGCAGGCAGCGCTCTGCCTCGGCCACGGCCGTATCCTCATCGTAGCCAAGGGCCACTTCTTCAAAGTTATGGGCACGGACTTTCGGGTCCTGTACCGGCATCTTGTGTTTCTCGAGAATCAGTGCCATTATTTATCCCCTCCGAGTCCAATGTGGCAAACGTGATCTTTCTCTACGGCTTCCTTGTCGCGGTACATGCGCTGGCGACTCATGAGGCCCTTGAAGTCCACGAGGTGGCCGTCGAACTCCGGACCGTCGACGCAGGCAAACTTCGTCTCATCGCCGATCGTCACGCGGCAGCCGCCGCACATGCCCGTGCCGTCGACCATGATCGGGTTGAGCGAGACGACCGTGTGGATGCCGAGGTCGCGCGTCGCATCAGCGACGCTCTTCATCATGATGACCGGGCCGATGGCCGTGATCTGCGCGATCTTCTCGCCGCGGTCGACGAGAGCCTGGACGGCATTCGTGACGAAGCCCTTGATGCCGTACGAACCGTCATCCGTCGTCACGAGGACCTCGTCCGTCACGGCCTTCATCTCGTCTTCCATGATCAGGATGTCCTTCGTCTTCGCGCCCATGATTGCGATGACCTTGTTGCCGGCTTCTTTCATGGCGCGTGCGATCGGGTACGTCGGCGCGACACCGATGCCGCCGCCGACGACGACCATCGTGCCGTCGAGTTTCGCGATCTCCGACGGGCGGCCGAGCGGGCCGACGAAGTCGAGGATGCTGTCACCAGCCTCGAGAGCCGCGAGCTCCATCGTCGATGCGCCGATGGCCTGGAACACGATGAGGATGCGGCCCGTCTCGCGGTCAAAGTCCGCGATCGTCAACGGGATGCGCTCCCCTTCCTCGTTGACGCGCAACACGATGAACTGGCCCGCCTGTGCCTTCTTCGCCACGCGCGGTGCCTCGATGTCCATCGCGTAGACATTCGGCGACCATTCCTCTTTTCTCAAAATCTTGAACATAAAAACTCTCCTATCTATACATCAGGCAAGAACACCCTCGAGATACGCCTCGAGATTCGTCTTGATTGGCATCAGGTAGACATTGTTGCCTTCTCGCTCTGCAAAATCCATGACTTCCTTGGCAAATGCCACGCTCCAGTCGAGCGTCGGCTCGAAGGCATGCGGGAAGACGACATGGTTCTTACGCTCCCAGTAGCTCTGCGAGCGTGCGCTCATGACGGGCGAGACGCCCCAGTAGACCTCGAGGCCCTGCAGCATGTCCGCATAGACCGAGAGAAAGCGCATGTCGAAGAACGGTTGCGTGAAGAAGCCTGCGGCGCCGGCCTGCAGCTTGCGCTTGATGCGGTAGAGCTCCTGCGAGAGCGAGCCGCGGTACTGGTCAATGCCCGCATAGACCTTGACCCCTGGCATCTCCTTGCGGAACTTCCAGATGACATCGACGCTGTTCGTCGGGTAGACCTCGTGCATCATGTCCTGCGGCGGGTCGCCCTCGATGACGAGGACCTCGCGGATATCGTGCTCGCGCAGGTAGTCCTTCATCGCGAGCTCCTTGTCGAGGTCGATGTCCATCGCGCGGATGTGCGGCATCGACTCGGGGAAGTATTCCTTGGCGATTGCGGCGCCCTGCCAGCTGCGCGTCGGGAAGCGCAGGAGATCCGGGATGTTGATGACATCGACCTGCTCCTTGAACTTGACGAGCAGGGCGAGCTCCCCACGCAGGGCGTCCTCGTCACGCGGAACAAGTTCTACTGAGATACGTTTCATATATTCCCTCCGGAGTGTATTTGTCAAAAAAGAACCATATATCAATCATATTGTAAAGTCTTTCCCCATATTTTGCAAGCACATCACTCACACAAAAAGGCCGCCGCAAAGCGGCAGCCTTGAAGAATCAGCGCGGGAATGTCTCAAAGGACGAGGCCCAGCCATTTCCAATACGTATTCGTCAGCAGCAGGATGGTCAAGTAGGCCAGCACCGTCAGGGGGATGCCCGTCTTGATAAAGTCCTTGACCTCGAACGTATCCGTGCTGTAGGCAATCATGTTCTGCGGCGCATTGACCGGCAGGATGAAGCCGAAGCAGATGGTGTACTGCAGGATCATGACCATGCCGACGACGTTGAGCGTGATGTTCTCCGACGCACCCTGCAGGACGGAGATGCAGATTGGGATCATCGCCGACGACAGGGCCGTCGCACTGGCAAAGCCGAGATGGATGAGAATGAGGAAGAGCGCGAGGATGGCGATGATGAACGTCGCCGTCGCATCGTAGAGACCGAAGTTCTGGACGATGACATGCGCAATCCACTCACCCGCCTTCGTCGAGAGGATAGCTGAGCCGAGGCTGATGCCGACGCCGAAGAGCAGCAGCGTGCCCCAGTTGATGCGCTCCTGGACTTCTTTCCAGGTCATGATGCCGATGCCCGGCATCATCATCAAGGTGACGGCAACAATCGTCGTCGAGGATGTGTCAAACGGATGGACAATCTTCTCGGTTGCCCAGAAGAAGAGCAGCACGACTGAGATGAATAGCAGCTTCTTCTCATCCGTCTTCATCGGGCCGAGCGCAGAAAGCTCCTGCGCGATCTTCTCCCGGCCCCCCGGAATCTCCTCCATCTCCGGCGGCATGAGCTTCAAGAGGACGAAGTAGAGCAGCACGCTCATGATGACGGCAAACGGAGCCGCCGCGATGAACCAGTCGAGCCAGCTGATCGTCGTGCCGAGCTGCTTCTCGATGAAGCCGAGCGCGACCATGTTCTGTGCTGCCGCTGTCTTGATGCCGACATTCCAGATGCTGTCGGCCTGCGCCACGGCGATCAGCATGATGGCGGCGAACTTGCTCTTGCGCGGCACGCCGAAGACGGCGATGATGCCCATGACAATCGGCACCATGCACGAGACGCGAGCCGTCGTGCTCGGCACGAAGAAGCTCAGGACAAAGCCGACACAAATGACGCCAGCCAATACGTGATGTGTCTTGGCGCCGATCTTTGAAAGGACGACGAGCGCGATACGCTTGTCGAGGCCCGTCTTCATCATCGCCGCCGCAATCAGCAGAGCCGCGCCGACGAGGGCAAGTGCTGTGCTCGAGAAGCCGCCCAGCGCCATCTTGAGGGCGCCAGACGTACCGAGCATCTTCGACGGGTTGACCATATTGGGCGCCGTGCCGAGCAGGAAGGCCATGAGCGACATGATGATACCCGATGAGACCGGATAGGCGACGGCCTCGGTCATCCAGATGATGACCGAGAAGACGAGGATGGCCAGCATGCGATGGCCGGCCGTCGAGAGGTCCGGCGGCGTCGGCACCAAAAGCAGCAGGATGAGCACGAGAAAGCCTACCGGCAGCCCCATGCGACTCAGATTCTTTTTCATGATGATTCCTCCCCTGGCAAGATGATTGCATAGAAAAAGGCAGACCTCTGACAGGACTGCCCTTGTCACGACTCGTGCGCCATTGCACTTATATCGTATATTCATATGTACTATGATGAATCTGTATAGATATCATACCGCAGGATCGGACGATTGTCAAGTTGTAAACATCACAGCCTGCGAACAATCCTCATGCTAAACGAGAATTCGTGTAACAGAAAAGCCACCGCATCGCAGGGATGCAGTGGCTCATGTTTATCTTATCGGAGGCGAGTCTCAGAACAGGCCCGTGATCTTGCCATTGACGTCGATGTCCATATTCTCGGCGGCCGGATGCTTCGGCAGGCCCGGCATCGTCAGGATGTTGCCCGTCAGCGCGACGATGAAGCCGGCGCCGGCGCTGATGCGGAGCTCCTTGACTGTGATGCGGAAACCGGTCGGGCGTCCGATTTTCGTCGCATCGTCCGACAGCGAATACTGCGTCTTGGCCATGCAGACCGGCATCTTGTCGAAGCCGAGCCCCTCAATCTCCTTGAGCTGCTTCTTGGCTGCCGGCGTGAAGTCTACGCCGTCGCCGCCGTAGATCTCTTTCGTGATCTTCTCGATCTTCTCCGGGATGCTCTCGTTGACATCGTAGATGAAGTGGAAGTCATTCGGCTTCTTCGTCGCCTCGACAACCTTGTCGGCGAGCTCGAGTCCGCCTTCGCCGCCCTTGGCCCAGACTTCCGACAGCGCGACTTCCGCGCCGAGCTCATTGCACTTCTTCTCGACAAAGTCGAGCTCTTCCTTCGTATCCGTCGGGAAGGCATTGATGGCGACGACAGCCGGCAGGCCGAACTTCTGGATGTTCTCGATGTGCTTCGTCAGGTTGGCGAGGCCCTTCTCGAGCGCTGCCATGTCGACCTTGCCGAGTTCCTTCTTATCGAGGCCGCCGTGCATCTTGAGCGCGCGGACCGTCGCGACGATGACGACAGCATCCGGCTTGAGGCCGGCGAAGCGGCACTTGATGTCAAGGAATTTCTCGGCGCCGAGATCGGCACCGAAGCCTGCCTCCGTGACGACGTAGTCGGCGAACTTCAGCGCGAACTTCGTCGCCATGACGCTGTTGCAGCCATGGGCGATGTTCGCGAACGGGCCGCCGTGGATGAAGGCCGGCGTGCCCTCGAGCGTCTGCACGAGGTTCGGCTTGATGGCATCCTTAAAGAGCAGCGTCAGAGCACCCGTGACGCCAAGCTCTTTCGCGCGGATAGCGCGGCCCTCGCGGCTGTAGCCGATGACAATCTCGCCGAGGCGCTGCTTCATATCCTCGAGGTCCTTCGCGAGGCAGAGGATGGCCATCATCTCCGAGGCCACCGTGATGTCGAAGCCCGTCTCGCGCGGCGTGCCGTGTGCCTTGCCGCCGAGGCCGATGACGACGTGACGCAGGGCGCGGTCATTGAGGTCGAGCACGCGCTTCCACGTGATGCGGCGCACGTCGATGTCGAGTGCATTGCCCTGCTGGATGTGGTTGTCGATGACAGCCGCAAGCAGGTTGTGCGCCGTCGTGATGGCGTGGAAGTCGCCCGTGAAGTGCAGGTTGATGTCCTCCATCGGCACGACCTGGGCGTAGCCGCCGCCGGCAGCGCCGCCCTTGAGGCCGAAGCACGGGCCGAGCGACGGCTCGCGCAGTGCGACGGCAACCTTCTTGCCCTGGTGGTGGAAGGCGTCAGCGAGGCCGACGCTCGTCGTCGTCTTGCCCTCGCCGGCCGGCGTCGGGTTGATGGCCGTCACGAGGATGAGCTTGCCGTTCGGCTGCTCCTTGACGCGCTCCCAAGCGGAAAGTGCGACTTTTGCCTTGTACTTGCCGTAGAGCTCAAGTTCATCAGCGCTGATACCGAGCTTCTCCGCGATCTCCTGGATCGGGCGCATCTGGGCTTCCTGTGCAATCTCAACATCGGTTTTCATTTCTGTACCTCCTGCATTCTATGAGAAACACTATGTATGTCAGTCCTGCAGCTGCATCTCGGCAGCGCGGACAACATTTTCCATGAGCATGGCAACGGTCAGGAGACCGACGCCGCCGGGGACCGGCGTGATGGCACCGGCGACCTCTTTGACAGCCTCGAAGTCGACGTCGCCGACGAGCTTCTTCGGCGCGATGCGGTTGATGCCGACATCGATGACCGTCGCGCCGGGCTTGACCATGTCAGCCGTGACGAAGTTCGGGCGGCCGACGGCTGCGACGAGGATGTCCGCCTCGCGCGTGACGGCGGGCAGGTCCTTCGTATGGCTGTGGCAGATTGTGACGGTCGCATTCTTGCCGAGCAAGAGATGGAGCATCGGCTTGCCGACGATGTTGCTACGGCCGATGATGACGGCACGCTGGCCGTCAATCGGGATGCCGGCGAGCTCGAGCATGCGCAGGCAGCCAAACGGCGTGCAGGGCACGAGGCCGGGCTGGCCCGTCACGAGGCGGCCGACATTGACGGGATGGAAGCCGTCGACGTCCTTCTCCGGGCGGATGCGCTCGAGGATCTCCGACTCATGCGCGGCAATCTGCTCTGGCAGCGGCAGCTGCACGAGGATGCCGTGGATCTTTGAGTCGGTGTTGAGCGCATCGATCTTCGCGATGAGCTCGTCCTTCGTCGTCGCCTCGGGCATCTCGATGACCTCGGAGTAGATGCCGAGCGCCTCGCACGACTTGTGCTTGTTGCGCACGTAGACCTGCGAGGCGGGGTTCGAGCCGACGATGATGACGGCAAGGCCCGGCTGCACGCCGTACTGCTCGCGAAGCGCTGCGGCTTTCTTCTGCGCATCCTCGCGGAACGCCTGGGCAAAGACCTTGCCCTCCAAAATACGAGCTGACATAGAATCACCTTTCCTATCTCTGAAAAAACAACATATAATCTATCAGTCAGATATAGAAACTCAGCCAGGTACAGGCGAAGATGGCAACGGAGACGATGCCATTGCGCATGAAGTACCGCTGTGTCACGCGGGAAAAATCCGTCGGGCTCACGATCCGGTGCTGGTAGCAGAGCGTCCCAGCCGCAATCAGGACGCCGACGAAGTAGAGCGCCGAGAGGTGCATCATGAAGCCGACCGCGAGGAAACAGAGGATGCAGATGACATGCGCCGCCGTGGCGATGCGGAAGGCTCCGGCGGCGCCGTAGCTGACGGCCAGCGAATGGAGCCCCTGGCTGCGGTCGAAGGCCTCATCCTGCGCACCGTACATCGCATCGAATGCCCCGATCCAGAGCGCGACGGCCACGCAGAGCACGATGAGCGGCGCGGTAATCGTACCGCTGACGCCGACCCAGCCGCCCGCCGGTGCCATGGCGATGGCCAGTCCCAGGAACATGTGTACCCAGCCCGTCACGCGCTTCATGAACGGGTAGATGATGAACGGGATGGCCGCCACGGGCAGCAGGTAGATGCAGATGGGCTGCAGCTGCAGGACCGAAAGCACCATGAGCACGAGGCAGATGACGATGAAGACGAGCGCCTCGCGCTTCGAGATGCGGCCCGCAACCATCGCGCGATAGGCCATGCGCGGCTGCTGCTTGTCGTACTTGAGGTCGGCGAGATTGTCGATGGCCATTGCGGCTGCCCTCCCCGTCGTGATAGCCATCGCGATCCAGAAGAGGTCGATGAGGCGCGGATGGCCATTTGCAGCCAGCACCGCGCCCATGAAAGCGAACGGCAGGTCAAAGATCGTGTGGTGCAGGGCGACATTGTTGATGTGTGCTTTGATGGAGATCACTCGAGTCCAAGCTCCTTCCACTTCGCATCGACCTTCGCCTTGATGTTCTCCGACATCGCGATCTCATCCGGCCACTCGCGGCTGTGGCCCTCTTCCGGCCAGGTCTTCGTCGCGTCGATGCCGAGCTTCGCACCCCACTTCGCCATCGGCGAGGAATGGTCGAGCACATCGAGCGGGCCCTCGACAATCTCGAGGTCGTGCTTCGCATCGATGTTGTTGAAGACGCGCCAAGCCACTTCGCCGAGGTCCTGGACGTCGACGTGCGCGTCGACGACGATGATCATCTTGACGTTCATCATCTGGCCCATGCCCCAGAGCGCGTGCATGACCTTGCGCGCCTGCATCGGATACGACTTCTTGATGGAGACGATGCAGCAATCGTGGAAGACGCCCTCGAGCGGCATGTTGATGTCGAGGATCTCCGGCTGCATCTGCTGCAGGAGCGGCAGGAAGATGCGCTCCGTCGCCTTGGCGAGGAAGCAGTCCTCCATTGGCGGCTTGCCGACAACGGTCGCCGAGTAGATGGCGTCCTTGCGGTGCGTGATGGCCGTGATGTGGAAGACCGGGTAATCGTCAGCCAGGGAGTAGTAGCCCGTGTGGTCGCCAAAAGGACCCTCGCGGCGCATCTCATCCGTGCGGACATAACCCTCGAGGATGATCTCCGCCGTGGCCGGCACCTCGATATCGACCGTCTTGCACTTGACCATCTCGACCGACTTGTGGCGCAGGAAACCAGCGAAGACCATCTCATCGATGTCGCGCGGCAGCGGAGCCGTCGCCGCATACGTCACGACGGGGTCCGTGCCGATGGCCACGGCCGCCTCGATGCGCTCGCCGCCCTGCGCCTTCATGTCGCGGAAGTTCTCCGCGCCGTTCTTGTGGATGTGCCAGTGCATGCCCGTCGTCTTGCTGTCGTACTTCTGCAGGCGGTACATGCCGACATTGCGCTTACCCGTCTTCGGGTTCTTCGTGAAGACGAGAGGCAGCGTGACGAACGGGCCGCCGTCATCCGGCCAGCACTTGAGGATTGGGATCTCATCGAGATTCGGGTTCTCCGTCTCGACGACTTCCTGGCACGGCGCGTGCTTGACGTACTTCGGGAAGTTGATCGCACGCTTGATCATCGGGATCATCGTGACGACGCTCATCTTATTCTGCAGGGAGACGTACGGCAGCTTCATCATCTCGCGCAACTCGTCCGCGACATCGTCGAGCTTCTCAACGCCGAGGGCCATGGCCATGCGCTCATAGCTGCCGAAAGCATTCATGAGGACCGGCATCTTGGAGCCCTTGACGTTCTCGAAGAGCAGTGCGACATTCTTCTCGCCCTTCATCTTGGACACGCGGTCCGTGATCTCCGTAATCTCGAGCTCCGGGTCTACCTCTGTCTTGATGCGCTTCAGGAGGCCCTTGCTCTCGAGGTCCTCTATGAATTCGCGCAGATCTTTATAAGCCAAAAAAATCTCTCCTTCTCTATCGTATCAATACTAGCCGTCTCTGTGACCGTGCATCAGCGGCGCAGAATGAACCGCACGATGAAGTAGCCGACCTCATAGAGGACGATCATCGGCAGCGCAATCATCGACTGCGTGAAGACATCCGGCGTCGGCGTGATGATGGCGCCGGCGACGAAGGCCAGGAAGATGACGATGCGCTGATACTTCTTGAGCATTGCCGAGGTCAGGATGCCCATCTTGCCGAGGATCGTGATTATGAGCGGCAGCTCGAACACGAAGCCAAACGGCAGCACGAACGTGATGACGAAATCAAAATACTTGTTGACGGAAAACAGTGCCTCAAGCTCGGCGTTGCCGAAGCCCATGAAGAAGCGGATGCCTGCCGGCAAGACCAGGAAAAAGGAGAAAGCCAGTCCCGAAAAGAACAGGACGACCGATGTCGGCACGATGATACCGAGCACCATGCGCTCCTTGGCCGTAAGGGCCGGCAGGAAGAAGCGCCACACCTGATAGAAGACGATGGGCAGTGCCAAGAGGAAGCCCGCCACGACGGCCACCTTGAGGTAGGTGAAGAACGCCTCCGACGGCTGCATGTAGTAGAGCTTGCCCGCCGGCAAAGTCAGGTAATGCATGATCTCGTCGATGAAGTAATATCCGACACAGCTGCCCAAGCCGATGGCAACGAGGCATTTGATCAGGCGGCTGCGCAGTTCCGTCAGATGCGCCACGAGCGACATCGTGCCGTCATCATCCACCTGCGCCGCCTCGGCGCTCTCCGCGGCATCGCTTCTCTGCTGCGGAGCTTCTATTTCTTCATATTGTCTTTCTTCTGCCATTTCTGCCATGCGTCCTTTTTACCCCGATCACTTCTGCTCATCCTTCTTGGCAGGGACTTCCTTCGTCTCTGCCGTCACGTTGACCATCTTGTCGTCCTTCTTCGCATCTTCTTCGTTGCTGGCCGACTTGAACTCGCGGATGCTCTTGCCGAGTGCCTTGCCGACATCCGGCAGCTTGCCCGGTCCAAAGATGACAAGGCCGATGATCAAGATGAGCACGAGTTCCGGTACACCTAATCCAAACATGATAGTTCCTCCTAAACACAATACGAATTCACATACTTCTATTATACATGCTGCCTTTGTGGCTGGCCAGTTCTGATTCTTGATTGTCCCTATAGGATGTACTTATGCTTCCATAAACGGGCAATAAAAACGGGCGCAAGAGTTGCGCCCTGCTTTCAGACTGCTTTGTTCTCTTTGCCCGCGGACTCCTGCTTCGCCTTCGTCTCGGCGATCTGCTGGCGCACGCTCTCCTGCGTCGGCGCTTCGTAAGCAGGTGCCTCCGGTGCTTTCGCTTCCGGTGCCTTGGCATTTTCTGGTTGCGGCTTGGCTGGACTCTGCGGCGCGGCTGCGGCCGGCGTCGCGTTCTGCTCTACTGCCTGCGGCTTTGGCGCTGCTGCCGGCGGCTGCGGCGGATTCTCCGGCGCGTTGATTGCCTGCGACAATGCATTCGATGCCTTGCGGAATTCACGGATTCCCTTGCCGAGCGTGCGTCCCATCTCCGGCAGCTTGCCGGGGCCAAAGACGATGAGCCCGATGATCAAGATGAGCACGAGCTCCGGTACACCAATTCCAAACATACTGTTCCTCCATCTACTTTCTCACGATGTCCGTGCGGTCAAAAATCGCGGTCGCCGATGAAGTCGGCCACCATCTCATACGATTCGCGGATGTCCGCTGGCAGGCTGTCCGGCAGGACTGCCTTGGCTTGCGCGAGGTACTCATCGGCCTTCGCCTTCGCGAAGTCGACACCATCTGTCGCCTTGACGATGGCGAGCGCGCGCTCGACCATCTCATCCGTCATCTCCATGTCCGTGACGATGGCCTCAAGCTCCTTGGCGTCAGGGCTCGTCTCGAGTGCCCGGATGACGGGCAGCGTCACGATGCCTTGGCGGATGTCGTTGCCGGCAGGCTTGCCGATCTTCTCCGTCGTCTGCTCGATGTCCAAGAGGTCATCCGTGATCTGGAAGGCCATGCCGATGCAGTGGCCGTACTCCGCGAGCTTCCCAGCCTCTTCCCTGTCCATGCCGCCGACAAGACCGCCGAGCTCACAGCAGATCTCGAGGAAATCCGCCGTCTTCTTCTGGATGCGCTCATAGTAATCCGCCATGCCGCGCGAGGCCTGATAGATTGCGTGATCCTGGATGATCTCACCGACGCTGAGGTTGCAGACGAGCTCGGCGAGGCGCTTCAAGACGTAGTCGCCGTAGCCCGCCTCCGCGAGCAGCGCAAACGCCCTCGCGAAGATATAATCGCCCGAGAGAATGGCCACCTGATTGTTCCAGCGCGCATTGGCCGTCGCCGCGCCGCGGCGCGTGTCGGCCTCATCGATGACATCGTCATGAACCAGGGATGCCGTGTGGATGAGCTCCAAGGCCTCTGCCAAGGGCAGGACATGCGGTAAGTCAAAGGCTTTGCCGCCGCGGGCCGAGAGCAGGCAGAGCGCCGGCCGGATGCGCTTCCCGCCCGACGTCACGAGATGCATGCCGACTTCCGTCACCAGTTCATTCGTAGAAGTCACGGCCTCCTGCAGGCCCTGCTCCAGTATTTCAAGATCTCCCTTTATGACATCAAACATCTGGTTTGACAAATCAATCACCTACAAAATTCTTACTTTTATTTATAATGCATAATACATTCTATAATTCTACTACAGAATGCTCAATTTGTCATTGGAAAAACTCACAAGAAAAGCCTTCCTGGATAACAGGAAGACTTTTTCTTATCATCTAGCGGCGCCGATACGGGGAGCGATGCCGATAGGCCTTAGGTTTGCCGAGAATCTCGGCCATGACGATGGACTGCTGCACCTGCTCTTTCGTGAAACGCGGCAGGATATTCTCGCTTAGCGCGCTCTTTTTGAGACCGGCCTGCTGTTCATAGACGGCCTCCTCTTCAGCGCGGATGGCGGCTTCTTCTTCCTGGCGCTTCGCTTCGTACGCTGCGGCGCGCGCCTTGTCGACCATCTCTTCGCGGTAGGCCTCAAGCATGTCCTGCATCTTGGTGCCGGGCTCGCGGTAGACACCGCCTTCATCTATCGTCCCCTTCGGCAGCGGGGCCCCCTTGATGTCGGGGATCTCGAAAGGAATATTCCCCTCCTTCTTCTCCGTGCCCCAGGGCGCGGGCATCGGCGGCGGCAGTTTGCTGCCTTCATCCCGCGGCGGGAAAGGCCGCGGCATTTTCTTGGGCAGCTTCTTCTTGCCAAGCTTATCGCTGAGAATGGCCATGATGGCGAACAAGATGATGGCCAATACGGATGAATCCATCCCGGCTCCCCCTTTCTCGCTTTATTGGGCTACGCCTTTTCGCGCGGCCCTCTGCACGTATTTCGCTCATTTCACCGGCTGCGTCGGGCGCATCTTGTCGTCCGCACCGGCCGTGCTGATGGCGTTGCGCATGTCGGTGTCCGCCTGCACGTTGTTGAGGTTGTAGTAGTCCATGACGCCGAGGCGGCCTTCGCGCAGTGCCTCCGCCATCGCATGCGGGACTTCGGCCTGTGCTTCGACGACCTTCGCCTCCATCTCCTGCGTGTAGGCCTTCATCTCCTGTTCCTTGGCCACCGCCATCGCGCGGCGCTCCTCTGCCTTGGCCTGTGCGATGCGCTTGTCGGCCTCAGCCTGATCGGTCTGGAGCTCAGCGCCGATGTTGCGCCCGACGTCGACGTCGGCGATATCGATGGAGAGGATCTCGAAGGCCGTGCCGGCATCGAGTCCTTTGCCGAGTACCGTCTTACTGATGTCGTCCGGGTTGGCGAGCACGTCGTTGTGGCTCTCGGACGAGCCAACCGTCGTGACGATGCCCTCGCCGACGCGCGCAATGATGGTCGGCTCACCGGCACCGCCGACGAGTCGGTCGATGTTGGCGCGTACGGTGACGCGCGCCTTGATCTTGAGCTCGATGCCGTTGCGCGCGACGGCCGAGACGACCGGCGTCTCGATGACCTTCGGGTTGACACTCATCTGCACGGCTTCCAGCACATCGCGGCCCGCGAGGTCGATGGCGGCCGAGCGCTCGAACGGCAGAGGGATCTGGGCGCGGTGTGCCGCGATCAGCGCGTCGACGACCTTGTCGACATTGCCGCCCGCAAGGTAGTGCGCCTCGAGCTGGTTGACCTGCACGTTGAGCCCCGCCTTGTTGGCCTTGATGAGCGGCAGAATGATCTTGGCTGGCGGCACACGGCGCATGCGCATGCCGACGAGCGTGATGATGCTGACGTGCACATCAGCAGCCAGTGCCGAGATCCAGAGACCGAGCGGCACGAAGTGCAGAAACACCATGATGGCTGCGACGATGAGCACGAGAATGAATGCGGATGTGATCAGTGATGCCATAAAAAAACCTCCTGTAGTAGATCAACCTAGATCAGGCCTGCTGCTTCGTCGGCGCCTTGGGACTCTGCTCCACGCGGCGCACGACGACGCGGCTGCCCTGTACGGCGACGACCTGGACGAGTTCGCCCTTCGGGATGAACGCGCCTTCCGAGACGACGTCGACGGGATGGCCGGCGAGCAGCGCCGAGCCCGATGGGCGAAGCTCTGTCAGCACCTTGCCGCGCTCGCCGACGAGATGCGGCTCCTCCACCGCGCTGACATAGCCGCGCTTGCTCGTCGACTGGTCCTTGAGCACGAACCGCTTCCAGAGGCGGCTCGCGGGCAGCTGATTGACGACCAGCGCAAAGACGCCGATGGCCGCCACGAGTGCGAGGATCAGGACGGTCACAGCGGCGAAGTTGCCGCCGAGCGCCATGACGAGACTGTAGAGCATGGCTGCCACGCCAACGCCGGCCAAGAGGCCCACCGTCGGCAGCAGCATCTCGACGATGATGCAGAGGATGCCGCCGAGGAACAGCCCAATCTGGAAGAGATCTGCCGCGCCCTTGACGTACTGGCTGCCCCAGAACACGCCAGCTGCGACAAGTCCGAATATGATGCCGGCGCCTGTGCCACCCGTCTTGACCTCGACGAGTATCGCCAGGAACATGATGGCGAGCAACAGGACCTGCAGGGCAGGCATGGTGATATCCATAAGAAATCCTCCCTTCTGCAAGGAATCTGCAAGAAAGACAAAAGATACAGTAACATACGGTAGTTCTTCCTTCTTCATTAAGATTCGACAAGGCATTCCCAAAAACCTTTTCCATGCGGCAAGAAGCCAATCAGCGCGCAAAAAAGGCTGTCACTTGCGTGACAGCCTTTGCATACGACTTGCTATGGGCCGCTCAGCCCTGCAGCATGCTGCGAACAATCGTGTTGACGAGCTTGCCGTCGGCACGTCCCTTGACCTTCGGCATCAGCATGCCCATGACCTTGCCCATGTCCTTCGGCGTCGAAGCGCCCGTCTTCTCGACGGCTTCCTTGACGAGCGCGCGGATTTCATCTTCCGAGAGCTGTGCCGGCAGATACGGCATGAGCACATCGATCTCGGCCTGCGTCTTGGCGACGAGGTCCTCGCGGCCGCCCTTCTTGAACTCCTCGATGGAGTCCTTGCGCATCTTGACTTCCTTGCTGATGACGCCGATGACATCCTCATCGCTGAGCTCCTTGTGGCCGCCATCAATCTCGGCCTGGCGGATGGCACCGCGCACGAAGCGGATGACCGACAGGCGGTCCTTATCGTGGCTCTTCATGGCTTCTTTCATATCAGCCGTGAGCTGTTCTTTGATCGACATGATTATCTTCCTCTCTTCTCAATATAAAAAGGCACCCGCGAATCTCTCAACTCGCAGGCGCCTTGCGCAAATGACGGATTAACCTCTGTACTTGCGTTTACGAGCTGCCTCAGACTTCTTCTTGCGGCGAACGCTCGGTTTCTCATAATGTTCACGTTTTCTCACTTCAGCAAGCGTGCCAGCCTTCTGGGACATACGCTTGAAGCGGCGGAGAGCACTATCGATCGATTCGTTTTTACCAACTTTGATTTCGTTTGCCATCTATTTTCCCCCCCTCCACTTAACATGGGAGTTTGTGTCGTTAGAATTACACCACACCATTATACAGCAGGGCGCAAGTCACTGTCAACACTCTCCAAAAGTTTTAGAACCTGCGCCAAGGCTCAGCCTGGGGGCCATTGCATAGAGCGGCCGCCAAGGAGGTGGAAATGCAGATGCTTCACGGTCTGACCGCCTTCCTCGCCCGTGTTCGCCACGACGCGGAAGCCTTTCTCGGCAATGCCGAGCTTCTGGGCAAGCTCCGGGATGACATCGACGAGGATGTGCGAGACGAGCGCCTTGTCCTCTTCTTTAAGGGCCAGCAGACTCTCGACGTGCTTCTTCGGGATCACGAGGACGTGCTGCGGTGCCTGCGGCTCCAGATCGCGGAAGGCCACGACCATGTCATCTTCATAGACCAGCGTAGAAGGGATCTCCTTCTGTGCAATCTTGCAAAAGATACAATCTGCCATCTTCATTCACCTCCTTTGACGTAAATGGCACAAAACGGGCGTTCAACGCCCATCTATTAAGACAATATTCGCCGCAATTCGCGGAAAACCTTCTTCTTCTGAAAAAAATCTATCCGCTTTTTCTCGCGTCAAATGGTCAGTGGACACAGTGCGCCCAGACGCCGTCGCGCCATAGCTTGTCGATCCGCACCTTGTAGATTTCGCCGCAGTCGACTGCCTCGTCGGTATAGACGCGGATGTAGTTGTCCGTCAGGCCATCCGTGATGCCATCCTTTGTCGTCTCGAACAGCACGCGCATCTCGCGGCCGATGAAACTCCGGTGGAATTCCTCAGCCTTGCGGTCGGCCAGAGCCTGCATGCGGTGCACGCGCTCCTTCTTGACGGCTTCATCCACCTGATCCTTGCGCGCAGCGGCCGGCGTGCCCGTGCGGCGCGAATACGGGAAGACGTGCATGCGGGCAAAGTTCATCTTCTCGACGAACGCGAGTCCCTGCTCGAAGTCTTCTTCTGTCTCGCCGGGGAAGCCGACGATGATGTCCGTCGAGATGGCGACGCCCGGCACTTCCTCTTCGATGTGCTCGATGAGGCGCGCGAATTCCTGCGTATCGTAATGGCGGTTCATATCCTTGAGGACCTTGTCGGAGCCGGCCTGCAGCGGCAGGTGGAGATGGGCGCAGAAGCGCTCGTCTTCGCGGATCAGCGCGAAGAGCTCCGGCGAGAGCTCAATCGACTCGAGCGAGCCGAGGCGCAGGCGCTTGAGTCCCGGCACAGAGAGCACCTCGCGGCAGGCATCTGCCAGCGTGATGTCGCCTGGCAGGTCGCGGCCGTAAGCGCCGAGGTGGATGCCCGTCAGCACGATCTCCTTGAACCCCATGGCGACGAGCTTCTCCGCCTCGCGGCGCACGTGCTCCGGCAGGCGCGACTTGACGGGGCCGCGCGCATACGGGATGATGCAGTACGAGCAGAAATTCTGGCAGCCATCCTCGATCTTGAGGAAGGCACGCGTACGCTCGGGGCTGTCGTAGAGCGGGATGTCCTCGAAAGTCTTCGCCTTCATGATATCGGTGATCGTGCCCTGGATGCCGTCTTCCTGCATGGCCTTCTCGACGTAATCGACGATGTGCGCGCGCTCCTTCGTGCCGAGCACGACGCGCACGCCTTCGATGGCGCGGATCTCGTCCGGCGCGACCTGCGCATAGCAGCCGCAGACGGCCACGATGGCCTGCGGGTTCTCGCGATGCGCGCGGCGGATGATCTGACGGCTCTTGCGGTCGCCAAGACTCGTGACGGAGCACGTATTGATGACGTAGACATCGGCGCGCGCCTCGAACGACACGACCTCATAGCCGCGCTGCTTGAAGAGACCCTCCATGGTCTCCGTCTCAAACTGGTTGACCTTGCAGCCAAGTGTGGTCAGAGCAACTTTCAACTTCCCAAATCTCCTTTTTCATACTGAACAATGCTGAGGCCCGCGACCGCCGCCGTCTCAGCGCGCAGGATGCGCGGCCCGAGCGTAACGCTCTGCCCGCCAGCCTTGACGACAGCTTCGGCCTCTTCGAGCGTGAAGCCTCCCTCTGGGCCGATGAGCAGCATGTAGCGCTCCGAGGTCGTGCGCTGCAGGCAGTCACGCACCGATACATTCTCTTCATTCTCATAGCAGAACAGGAACTCCGAATCCATGTCATCCTCGTACCAGGCATGGCTGAGGAAATCTTTCAGCGTCTCGATAGGGAATACCTTGACGAGCACCGTGCGCCCGCACTGCTTGGCCGCCTCATCGGCAATCTTCTGCCAGCGCTGCTGACGCTGCTTTGCCTTCTTCGCATCGTAACGCACGACGCAGTTGTGGCTCGCGACCGGCACGATGCAGTTGACGCCGAGCTCGACGGCCTTCTGCACGACAAAGTCCATCTTGTCGGCCTTCAAGAGGCACATGGCCAGTCCCAGCTGGATGGGCGACTCGGTGTCCGCATCGAGCCGCTCCACGAGTTCCATGGTCACCGCGTCCGAGGTGAATCTTGTCATCTCCATGCGCGCGACCTGGTTCTCATCGTCGACGACGATGACCTCCTGCCCCGGCTTTGCCCGCATGACGTGCATGAGGTGATGCGCATCCGCACCGCGGATCTCGATGGTATCCGCGAGGATGCCCTTGTAGAAAAGTCGTCTCACTTTGCATCCTCCCGACTGATGACCATTGCCGCCCAGCCGTTCTCCTCGATGACCTTGTCGATGGCAAAGCCGTGCGCGAGCGCCGCCTCGGTCACGTCGGCCACGCGCTCATCGATGATACCCGAAGCCAGCAGGTGACCGCCCTCGGCCAGGTGCTCGTCGAGCTCGTCGAACAGGCGGATGACGATATCTGCGATGATGTTGGCGATGATGAGGTCCGCCTTGCCCGTGAACGCCTTCAGGAGGTCCGAGACGCCTGTCGTCACGCGGTCCTCGACGTGATTGCGCTCGACATTCTCCTGCGCGACCGTAGCCGCTGTGCGGTCGTAGTCCATCGCGACGACCTCGCCGGCTCCGAGTTTCGCCGCCGCCACGGCCAGCACACCGGAGCCCGTGCCGACGTCGAAGACGCGCATGCCGCCCTTGACGGCCGACTCGAGCTCGCGGATGCACATGGCCGTCGTCGGATGCGTGCCCGTGCCGAAAGCAGCGCCAGGGTCGAGGTCGATGACGATGTCGTCGGGGCTCGCCTCGTAGTCCTCCCAGGCCGGCTTGATGACGATGAGGCCGCCGACTTTTTCCGTGTGGAAATACGCTTTCCAGTTGTCTGCCCAGTCCTCGTCCTGTACCGTGTGCCATTCAATCCGGCACGACTGTGCGTCAAAGCCATCAATCTTGGCGAGGTCCTGGACGCGCTGCTCAAACATGCGCAGGCGGTCGTCGAGGTCTTCGTCGACAGGCAGATACGCCTTGATTGTCACGACATTCGTCTGCTCGGCCTTCGGCAGGTCGGAGTAATCAAAAAGTCCACTCTCGATATAACTATTGAGTTCCTCTGGATCTTCGATGACGACACCAGAAGCACCGACATCGTGAAAGATCCCCGCAATGAGGTCGGTCTCCTCGTGTGATGTCCGGATACTGACTTCAGCCCATTTCAAAGCACATCGCCCTTTCTTTCTCTAAGTCTCTTCATTATAGGGGATAAGTCTGTAAAAAACAAGGGAATCCATCACCGTGCCTGCCTCCCATCGTCATGCACGGCACTGCCGATGCGCTCGCAGAGCTTCTCGATGTAGCGGCCGGCATAGCGGCTGAGCTTGATGTGGGCATGCGTCAGGTAGCCGATTTCCATGAAGTCGTCGACGAGCAGCGGACGCGCGATGATTTCCTCCCCGTTGAGTTCCTCATTGATGATGCCGCTCGAGATGGTGTAGCCGTCGAGGCCGATGAGCAGGTTGAAGAGCGTCGCCCGGTCCGTGACAATGATGTCCTTGCGCACGGGCAAGGTGCTCTGGATCTCTTCGGCGTAGTAGAAAGCATTGTGGGAGCCCTGCTCGTACGAGAGGCGCGGGTAGTCCGCGAGGTCTTCGAGGCGGATGGCCTCCTTCTTCGCCAGCGAGTTCTTCTTGCTGATGAAGACATGCGGCTCCGCGCGGTAGAGCGGTGTGAAGCGCAGGCCGTGGTCGAGGATGGCGCGCCTCACGATCGTCTCGTTGGCCGGATTGAGGTAGAGCACGCCGACCTCGCTGCGCAGGCCGCCGACATCTTCGAGGATCTTGTAGGTCTCTGTCTCGCGCATGTGGAATTCATACTCCTTTCCCCTGTACTCGCGCAGCAGGTCGACGAAGGCCTCGACGGCAAACGAATAGTGCTGCGAAGAAACGCAGAAGAGCTGCTTCTTCGCCCGCTTCTTGCCGTAGCGCTCCCGGATCATTGCCTCCTGCTCGAGCATTTGGCGCGCATAGGCGAGGAATTCCTCGCCCTTGACCGTCAGCGTGATACCCTTGTTCGTGCGCCGGAAGATCGTGATACCGAGCTCTTCCTCCAATGCGTGGATGGCGGCCGTCAGGCTCGGCTGCGTGATGAAGAGCCGCTGTGCCGCCTCTGTGATGGAACCTGATGAAGCGGCCTCCACGACATAGCGAAGCTGATTGAGTGTCATCTTGTTCTCGTCCCCCCTTTATTGTCTGATCTATCTGCTCCATCATACCACGGAGCATCTCATTTTGCCATAGAGTGAATCTATGGCAAAGTGCCCGTTTTAAATATTTTTCAACGGACGCCTTTTGCGGTAAAGTAGAGCCATCAACCGATTCGGTCCACAAGAACAAGGATTCATCTCGATACATTCAGGAGGTCATCATCATGAGCAAACATCTTTCCACACCGTTCCGCTTCGATTACGTCGGCAGTTTCCTGCGCCCCGCAAGGCTCAAGGAAGCGCGCCAGAAGTTTTCTGAGCAGGCCATCTCCGCTGATGAGCTCAAGGCCGTCGAAGACGACTGCATCCGCGAGCTCGTCGCCAAGCAGAAGGCGGCCGGCTATCACGTCATCACCGACGGCGAGTTCCGCCGCGCGACCTGGCACCTCGACTTCATGTGGGGCTTTCAGGGCATCGCACATGAGAAGACCGACAAAGGCGTCTGCTTCCACGGCGAACCGGCCCTGATCGACGACACCTGGCTCACGGGCCCGCTCTCCGCCGAGAACCATCCGTTTGTCGAGCACTTCAAGTTCGTGCACGCACTCGAGGACGAGAATACCGTCGCCAAGCAGACGATCCCGGCGCCGGCCCAGTTCTTCCAGCAGATGATCCTACCCGACAACATCGAGCGCACGCGCAAGGTCTACGCGACGGACGAGGCGCTCATCGAGGCCATCGCCGCGGGCTACCGCACGGTCATCCGCGACCTCTATGCAGCAGGCTGCCGCAACCTGCAGTTCGACGACTGCACCTGGGGCGTGCTTGCCGCCGGCGGCAAGAAGGGCGGCAAATTCGCCTACGTCGAAGGCTCTGACCTCAAGAAACTCGCCGAGCAGTTCGTGACGGTCAACAACCTGGCCATCGAGGGAAGCCCCGACGACCTCGTCATCAACACGCACGTTTGCCGCGGCAACTATCACTCCGTCTACTTCGCCAGCGGCGCCTACGACCCGATTGCCGACCCGCTCTTCACGCGCGAGAACGTCAACGCCTACTATCTCGAGTTCGACGACGAGCGCTCCGGCGGCTTTACGTGTCTCAAGGATGTCACACCGGGCAAGAAGGTCGTGCTCGGCCTCATCACGACGAAGCGTCCAGAGCTCGAGGATAAGGCAGCCATCATCGCCCGCATCCACGAGGCGGCCAAGTACGTGCCGCTCGAGAATCTCTACCTGAGCCCGCAGTGCGGCTTTGCCTCCTGCGAGATCGGCAACAAGCTCACGGAAGAGCAGCAGTGGGCCAAGCTCGCCCTCGTCAAAGAGATTGCCGAGGAAGTCTGGGACTGAGCGGCAAGCAAAAAAATACGGCTTTGCGATGGATTTCGCAAAGCCGTATTTTTATTTCTTGAAGAAGCGCTTGAGGTCGTCGAGGAAGCTCTTCTGCTCCGGATTGACCTTGTCGCCACTGATCTCGCCAAACTCGCGCAGGAGTTCTTTCTGGCGTGCAGAGAGGTTCTGCGGCGTCAGCACCTTGATGTGGACGAGCTCGTCGCCGCGTCCCGAACCACGCAGGAATGGGATGCCGTGGTTACGGATGCGCAGGACCTTGCCCGACTGGATGCCGGCCGGGATCTTGAGGTCGACGGGACCGTCGAGCGTCGGCACCTGCACCGAGCCGCCGAGCGCGGCCTGCACGAAGGTGATCGGCACTTCGACAATGACATCATTTCCCTGCCGCGTGTAGAGCTTGTGCGGCTTGACGAAGATGTAGACGTAGAGGTCACCGTAGCCGCCGCCATTGCGGCCCGCTTCGCCGGCACCCGACAGGCGGACGCGCGACCCCTGGTCGACGCCCTTCGGGATCTTGACCGTGACCTTCGAAGTCTCGCGCTTGCGGCCCGTGCCGTGGCAGTCCTTGCACGGCGTCTTGACGATCTTGCCCGTGCCGTGGCAATGCTGGCAGGTCTGCGTGCTCATCATGCGGCCGAAGGCCGTGTTGCGCACGACCTGCTGCTGGCCCGTGCCGTGGCAGTGCGGGCAGGTCTCCGGACTCGTCCCCGGAGCAGCGCCCGAGCCATGGCAGGTCGTGCACTCGACCGTGCGCGGCACCTCGAGCTCCACCGTCTTGCCGAAAGCAGCCTCCTCAAAGGTGATGGAGAGGTCGTAGCGCAGGTCATTGCCGCGCTCCGGGCCCGGCTGACGCGCATGGCGGGCACCGGCACCGCCGAAGAACATGTCGAAGATATCGCCAAAGCCCTCGCCGCCGGCACCTCCGCCGAAGCCGCCGAAATCACTGAAACCACCGAAGCCGCCAGCACCGGCGCCACTAAAGCCGCCCGTGCCGTCAAAAGCTCCTGCACCGAACTGGTCGTACTGCGCGCGTTTCTTCGGATCCTTCAGGACATCGTAGGCTTCATTGATCTCCTTGAACTTCTCCTCTGCCTCTTTCGGGTTGTCCGGATTGAGGTCTGGATGATACTTGCGGGCCAGCTTCTTATAGGCACGCTTGATCTCCTTTTCATCCGCGCTCTTGTCAACGCCCAGCACTTCATAATAATCGCGTTTTTCGCTCACGTTGCACCATCCTTACAGAAAAATTGGGAGTCTTGAGGGAGCCGCCAAGCGGTCCCCCATAGCTCCCAACCTTCAATCCATCATCTGCTTATTTCTTGTCGTCTTTGACTTCCGTGTAGTCCGCATCGACGACATCATCATCATCTTTCTTCTGCTGCTGAGCACCCTGGGCGTTCTCGCCGCCAGCCTGAGCACCCTGTGCGCCCTGCGCACCAGAAGCCTGTGCCTGCTGATAAGCAGCGGCGCTGAGCTCGTAGAGCGGTTTCTGCAGCGCTTCGGTTGCCTTCTTGATGGCTTCCGTATCGTTGCTCTTGATGGCCTCTTTGACCTTCTCGCAAGCAGCCTTGACTTCCGATACCTTGCCGGCATCTGCCTTGTCGCCGAGCTCTTTGATCGTCTTCTCAGCCTGGTAGACCAGATTGTCGGCGTTGTTCTTCGCGTCGATGGCTTCCTTCTGCTTCTTGTCTTCTGCCTCATGAGCCTTGGCTTCATTGACCATACGGTCGATGTCTTCCTTGCTCATGCCGCTGTCCGACTGGATCGTGATCTTCTGCTCTTTGCCCGTGCCGAGGTCCTTAGCGGAGACATGCACGATGCCGTTGGCATCAATATCGAAGGAAACTTCGATCTTAGGTACTCCACGCGGAGCTGGCGGGATATCCGTGAGCTCGAAGCGACCGAGCGTCTTGTTGCCAGCAGCCATCTCACGCTCGCCCTGCAGGACGTGGATATCGACGGACGGCTGGTTATCGGCAGCCGTCGAGAAGATCTGGCTCTTGTGCGTCGGGATCGTCGTATTGCGCTCGATAATCTTCGTGCAGACACCGCCGAGCGTCTCGATACCGAGGGAAAGCGGCGTGACATCGAGGAGCAGGACGTCCTTGACTTCACCGACGAGGACACCGCCCTGGATGGCAGCACCGACGGATACGCACTCATCCGGGTTGACACCCTTCGACGGCTCTTTGTGCAGGATATTGCGGATAGCATCCTGGACAGCCGGGATACGGGACGAACCACCGACGAGGATGATCTTGTCGATGTCGTCAGCCGTGAGGTCTGCATCGGCCATGGCCTTGCGCGTCGGGCCCATCGTGCGCTCGACGAGGTCGCTCGTGAGCTCATTGAACTTTGCGCGCGTCAGCGTGAGGTCGAGGTGCTTCGGACCCGAGGCGTCTGCCGTGATGAACGGCAGGTTGATGTTCGTCTGCGTCATGCTCGAGAGCTCGATCTTGGCCTTCTCAGCAGCTTCCTTGAGGCGCTGGGCAGCCATCTTGTCCTGCGAGAGGTCGATGCCGTTCTCCTGCTTGAATTCGCCGACCATCCAGTCGATGATCTTCTGGTCGAAGTCATCGCCGCCGAGGTGCGTATCGCCATTCGTGGCCTGGACTTCGAACGTACCTTCCGAGAGCTCGAGGATCGAGACATCGAACGTGCCGCCGCCGAGGTCGAAGACGAGAATCGTCTCATCCTTGTCCTTGTCGAGGCCGTAGGCAAGCGCTGCTGCCGTCGGCTCGTTGACGATGCGCAGGACATCGAGGCCTGCGATCTTGCCGGCGTCTTTCGTTGCCTGGCGCTGGCTGTCGTTGAAGTAAGCCGGGACCGTGATAACGGCCTGCGTGACCGTCTCACCGAGGTATGCTTCTGCATCGCCCTTGAGCTTCTGCAGGATCATGGCCGAGATTTCCTGCGGCGTGTAGTCCTTGCCATCAATCGTGACCTTGTAGTTCGGGTCGCCCATGTGGCGCTTGATGGACGAGATCGTGCGGTCCGGGTTCGACACAGCCTGGCGCTTTGCCAGCTGGCCGACGAGGCGCTGACCATCCTTCGTGAAGCCGACGACAGACGGCGTGATGCGGCTGCCTTCCGGGTTCGTGATGACGGTCGGTTCGCCGCCTTCCATGACGGATACGACGGAGTTCGTCGTACCTAAATCGATACCAATTACTTTAGACATGGTAACATCCTCCTAAACTGTATGTAAAAACTTGAATCATCTATGTTATTGATCAGGCCGCTCAGTTTGAGACGACCTGGACCATGCTTGGACGGATGACGCGGCCCTTGACCATGTAGCCCTTCTGGAGCTCCTGGGCGACCGTGTCGTCTTCTTTTTCGGGGTCTTCGACCCGCATGACGGCCTGATGGAAGTTCGGATCGAACTTCTGGCCGACGGCTTCGATCTGCTCGAGGCCGTTCTTCTTGAGGACTTCCTGGAACTGCGTGAAAATCATCTCAACACCCTTCTGGAAGGCCTCCACATCCTTTGTCTCGGCCGCCATGGCGCGCTCGAAGTTGTCGAGCAGCGGCAGCATGTCCTTGCAGAAATTCTGCGTGACGACAGCGGAGATCTCTTCGCGTTCCTTCGCCGAGCGGCGGCGGAAGTTGTCGAAATCTGCCTGGAGACGCAGCAGGCGGTCCTTCTTTTCCTGAAGGTCACCCGTGAGCTTCTCGACCTGGCCCTTGAGGGCCTCGATCTCCTCCTGCATGGCAGCTCCTTCGCTGGCGGCTTCCTCCGGCGCTTCCTCCTCGGAGCCCTCGGCAGCATCTTCCTGCGCGGCTTCCGCCTCGTCGATTTCCTGCTGCATCTCCTCCAGCTTCTGCTCATCCTTCTTCTTCATTTCATCTTTGATAAATGATGGCAAAATGATCACCTCTTCACTCAATTCCGGGAACCCTGCGGCTCTACCAGTGGAACCGCTTGATGACTTCGGTCAGATTGGAATTCATGTATTCGAGCAGGCTCATGGCCTTCGCGTATTCCATGCGCGTCGGTCCGAGCACTGCGATCGTGCCCAAGAGCTCTCCATCGAGATGGTACGTCGCGGTGATGATGCTGCTGTCCTTGAAGTGGCTGTCCTCGTTCTCCTGGCCGATTGTGACCTCGAGGCCATCCCCCATATGGGCGTGCAGCACATCTTTCATGAGCTCTTCCTTCTCGAGCACCAACAGCGTCTCCTTGACCTTCTCCACGTCGTGGAACTCCGGCTGCTCGAGCATCTGCGTCGTGCCGCCGAGGTAGAGGCGCTCCCGTTTGCCCGAATCGAGCGCGCGGTTGATGACCTCGAGAGCCGACTCATAGAGCGGCTCATCCTGGATCTCATCGCGTATCTTCGCGAGTGCCGGATGGTCGATGGTCGAGAGCGTGTGGCCGGCAAGATTCTTGTTGATGACGCTGGCCATGCGCTGGAAGTCCTCGAAGCGGGCGCCGTCCGGCATCTCGAGGATCTTGTTCTCGATGAAGCCTGCGTCCGTCATGAGCACCGTGATGACGCGCCGGTCGTCGAGCGGCAGGAACTGCAGGCAGCGGAACGCAGCCTGCGTCATCTGTGGCGCGAGGACCAATGAGACGTTCTTCGTCACCTGTGAGATGATGCGCGCCGTCTCCTGAAACACCTCGTCGATGCGCTTGACGCGCGCCCTGTACCAGCGGTTGATGAGCTCTTTCTCCTCATCGCTCACGGGCTTCGGGGGGATCAGTCCGTCTACATAGAAGCGATATCCCTTCGACGATGGGATGCGTCCGGAAGAGGTATGCAGCTGCTCAAGATAGCCGAGCATCTCGAGGTCCGCCATCTCATTGCGGATGGTCGCCGGACTCACGCCGAGGTCATACTTCCTGGCCAGCGTCCGCGAGCCGACCGGCTCAGCTGACTCGATGTAATCATCGACGATAGCCTGCAGCACGCGTTTCTTGCGCGCATCGAGTTCGTCCTTCATCTGCATGCCCCCTTCCTTCTGTTTTCATCCCTGTTAGCACTCTGTCGTATCGAGTGCTAACTTTGAATCTATAAAGAATATACACCGAAAAAAACAAAAAGTCAACACCTAAAAGTCAAAAAGTCAAAATTATTTTCGACTTTTCTCCCGCAAATGAAAAAAGACTGCCAATTGGCAGTCTCCCGCATCGCGTGCAGTCACTTCGCCTCTTCAAAGGCGCTCGCGACAGCAGCCTTGATCGTGTCGTAGGTATCCCCCGGCTGCGCCTCGTAGACCTTGCGGCCCTCGATGAAGAGGCTCGGCACGTAGTAGTAGTCCTGGGCATACGCCTTGGCGAGCTCCGGCTGCTCATTCTCGTCGATAATCTCGACCTCGATACCTGCATACGCCGGCTGCTCAGCGCGCAGCTCTTCGATGGCCTCTGTGGCCTTTGCGCAGTACGGGCAACCCTGCATCTTGATCATGGTGATCTTCTTCATAGAAATCTTCCTCTCTATCTTACTTCTATACACAACTTCTCTGTCTTGTTCAACCGATCTTCTGGCGCAGCCAGGCGGCGAGGACGAGTGCGTGGTTCTCCTGCTGGTTCTTCGCGGCATAGAGCAGTGTCACGTTCTGCGTCCTGAGCCATTCCCGGCAGCGCTCGGCAAAGGCCGCTGCGCCTTCGCTCGCTTCCAGTTCTTCGGCGTAACCCTCGCGGAAGCCGGCAAAGGGCATCTCGCCGCGGTGGTAGAGCGTCCGCAGTTCACTTGACGGCGTGACCTCCTTGGCCCAGACATCGTAGGGCAGGTCGGCCTTGCGGATGCCGCGCGGCCAGAGTCGGTCGACGAGCACGCGCACGCCATCGCTGGGCTCTGCCGCTTCATAGACGCGCTTAAGATGGATTTCATGCATGAGTATGCGCTTCCTTTCTTTGCCTCTACCTTACCATCTGCCCGCGAAAGATTCCGTGACCCGCATCACAAAAGTCAGAGCAGGAATTCCTCGAAGGCCATATTGCCGTACTTCATGCCGAGCGGCGTCAGATGGACGCCTGCTTCATCCGCTTCGAGAAGGCCCTGGCGCTTGAGCTTGGCGATGGCACCGGCGTAGACGGCTTCAAGCGGCACGCCAAACCGCCGCGCAAAGCGCGCCCTGTCGATGCCGCGCGCCGTGCGCAGGGCGAGAAAAGCGAACTCCTCCATGGCGATCTCGCGCGTCATCGTCTCTTCCTGCCGCCGCACGCCCTTCCCCGTGCGGATGCCCTCGATGTAGGCGGGGATTTCCCGCACGTTCTCATACCGCTGTCCCTCGAGGTACGAATGCGCCGCCGCACCGACGCCGAGGTAGGGCACATCCTGCCAGTACGAGAGATTGTGGCGGCTCTCGAAGCCCGGCTTGGCGAAGTTCGAGATCTCGTAGCGCGCGTAGCCGTGCGCCGGCAGGAACGCAGTCATCGTGTCGTACATGCGCTCAACGGTATCGTCGTCGGGAAGCATGAGCCTGCCCATCTCCTGCATCTTCGCGAAGGCTGTGCCCTCTTCGAGCTGCAGGCCGTAGATGGAGATATGTTCCGGCTCTAAGGCGACCATCGCCTCAAGGTCCCGCTCGAGCTCTGCAAGGCTCTCGCCCGGCAGGCCGTAGATGAGGTCCATGCTGACATTCTGGAAGCCTGCCGTGCGCGCAAGGGCCATCGCCTCTCGCGCCTGCGCCCCCGTGTGGATGCGTCCGATCTTCTTGAGCAGGGTATCGTCAAAGGTCTGCACGCCGAACGAGAGGCGGTTGACGCCGCCCGCGCGCAGAGCCCGGAGCTTTGCCGCGTCGACCGTCCCCGGATTGCACTCCACGGTGAACTCCCGGTCTGCCGCATCGCCGAACACATCGGCGATGGCCTGCAGGATCTTCGCGAGCAGTCCTATCGGCAGCAGGCTCGGCGTGCCGCCGCCCATGTAGATGGTCCGGGGGCTGCCCCACTTCTCCCGATAAAGGACGCCCTGCACCGCGAGCTCGCGGCACAGGGCGTCCGTATAGTCTGCCTCATAGCGCTCCCGCCCCGCGAAGGACGGGAAGTCGCAGTAGAAACACTTCTGGCGGCAGAACGGGATGTGGATGTAGAGGCCCCATTGCTGTTTCCTCATGATGCATCCCCCATCAGTCGATCTTCAAGATGGCCATGAAGGCTTCCTGCGGCACCTCGACGCTGCCGACGGCCTTCATGCGCTTCTTGCCTTCCTTCTGCTTCTCGAGCAGCTTACGCTTGCGCGAGATATCGCCGCCGTAGCACTTGGCGAGCACGTCCTTGCGGCGGGCGCGCACGTTCTCGCGCGCGATGACCTTCGACCCGATGGCGGCCTGGATCGGGATCTCGAACATCTGCTGCGGGATGATTTCCTTGAGCTTGGCCGCGAGCTGGCGGCCGCGCGAGGCTGCGCGGTCCTTGTGCACGATGGTCGAGAGCGCATCGACGGGGTCTCCATTCAAGAGGATGTCGACCTTGACGAGCTTCGACTCCTTGTAGTCCGCGAGCTCGTAGTCGAGCGAAGCGTAGCCGCGCGTCGCCGATTTCAGGCGGTCGAAGTAGTCGAAGATGATCTCATTGAGCGGGATGTGGTACGTGATCATGACGCGGTTCGTGTCGAGGTAGTCCATGCCCTTGAACTCGCCGCGCTTGTCCTGCGAGATCTCCATGACGGCACCGACGAAGTCGTTCGGCACGATGACCGTCGCCTTGACGTACGGCTCCTCGATATGCTCGATCTCCGTCTGCGGCGGCAGCTCGGCCGGATTGCTGACCTTGATCATCGTGCCATCCGTCTTGTAGACGTGGTAGATGACGGACGGCGCCGTCGTGATGAGCTTGAGGTTGTACTCGCGCTCGAGGCGCTCCTGGATGACATCCATGTGCAGCAGGCCGAGGAAGCCGCAGCGGAAGCCGAAGCCCAGCGCGACAGACGTCTCCGGCTCAAAGACGAGTGCCGCGTCGTTGATCTGCATCTTCTCGAGTGCATCCTTGAGGTTGTTGTAGTCGGAGCTCTCGACCGGATAGAGGCCACAGTAGACCATCGGATTGACGCCGCGATAGCCCGGCAGCGGCTCGCTGGCCGGATTGTCGGCATAGGTGATCGTATCGCCGACGCGCACGTCGCGCACGTCCTTGAGGGAGCCCGCGACAAAGCCGACTTCGCCGACGTCGAGGTAGCCGAGATCGACGGGCTGCGGCTTGAAGCAGCCGACGTCGGTGACCTCGAATACCTTGCCGGAGTTCATGAGCTTGAGCTTCATGCCCTTCTTGATGTGGCCCTGCATGACGCGGATGTGCGCGATGACGCCCTTGTACGAATCAAAGAACGAGTCGAAGATCAGGGCCTGCAGCGGCGCGTTCTCGTCGCCCTCCGGTGCGGGGATGTAGTCGACGATCGAGTCGAGGATCTCCTCGATGCCGATGCCTGCCTTGGCCGAGGCCAGCACGGCATTCGACGTGTCGAGGCCGATGACATCCTCAATCTCCTTCTTGACGCGCTCTGGATCGGCACTCGGCAGGTCGATCTTGTTGATGACCGGGATGATCTCGAGGTCGTGCTCGAGCGCCATGTAGACGTTCGCGAGCGTCTGCGCCTCGACGCCCTGCGCCGCATCGACGACGAGCAGAGCGCCCTCGCAGGCTGCGAGGCTGCGCGAGACCTCATAGGTGAAGTCGACATGGCCCGGCGTATCGATGAGGTTGAGCTCATACTCCTCGCCGTCCTTGCCCTTGTAGTTCAGCCGCACCGTCTGCGACTTGATGGTGATGCCGCGCTCACGCTCGATGTCCATGTTGTCGAGGACCTGCGCCTCCATCTCACGCTTCGACAGCGTGCCCGTATACTCGATCAGGCGGTCCGCAATCGTCGACTTGCCATGGTCGATGTGCGCGATGATCGAGAAATTGCGGATATTCTTATTCTGCATAATCTACTGCTACTAAAAACATAGACAAAAATGTGCATGTCTTAGAAAAATTCCTTATTCATCGTGTATGCTTTTGCCCAGGCAAGCCTGAGACTACTCACAAGTTCTTGTACACTCCAAAGGCGTTGGCTGTATTCCTTGCTAGGCAAGGCAACAGCCTGTTTCCGACTAGCCATCGGTACATTTATCAAATGTGAGAGCGTGAATCAAGCGATGCGATAATTTTTCGTATCGCGTAGATTCAGCGCTGCATTGAAATCGCGGTCTTTCTTGTAGCCGCATGCAGGACAGACGTAAGTGCGGTCTTTGAGTTTCAGGCCGCTATGCACATGTCCGCAGGCGTGGCAGGTCTTGGAACTCGGGTAAAAGCGGTCCGCGATGCGAACCTCAATCCCGATGATCTCTGCCTTGCGCCGCAACTTCTCACGGAAAGTGTAGAATCGCTGCTGCACCACGGCCTTCGAGAGATGGCGGTTCTTCATCATGCCGGTCACGTTGAGGTCTTCCACCGTGATGAAGCGTGGTTTTTGCTCGACCAGTGCGTGGATGACCTGATTCTCGTGATTGCGGCGGAGATTCGCCAACCGCCGATGCAGTCTCTGTACCGATAATTTCTTTTTCTCTATATTTGCAGAGGCAGTAGCAGTACTACCACCTTTCTTCTTTCGCATCTCGTACTTGCGGCTGAGACGCCTCTGCTCTCTTCTCAGCCGCCTCTCGAGCCGTCTGGCCCGGGAAGTCCTATTGATATTCTCAAAAATCCTGCCGTCGCTGACAATGGCAAGCGATTTGACACCAAGGTCCACACCGATGCCATCCGACCGCGGATGGTACGATGCCTCTAGGTCATTGTTATAGCGGCTCATCTCCTCAATCTCGGCTGTGACCGAGACGTAGTAACGACCCGCTTTATAGGAGACATGCCCATTCTTGATGGTCACGCCCTGCGGCAGATAGCCAAATTCTTTCAGGCGCACCTTGCCGATGGTCGGGATCTGGATCTTATGACGCCAGATGGTCCAGTCGCCCTTGTTGTTCTTCGGGAAGTAGAGCTTTACATTCTGCTGATTCTTCCGCTTGAAGCGCGGGAAGTGCGCCTGTCCTCTGAAGAAACGCCTGAACGCCTGCTCTGCATTGACGAGGATTTTCTTGCGCGCTTTGGAACCGCACTGGTCAATCCAGGGAAATTTCTTCTTCAGCACATGGTTGACGTACTTGTCGAAGTCATTGGCGGTAACGAAACGGCGCTGTTTCTCATCGAGGACGCCGCGCTGATACAGACGGTACAGCCAGATGTTGCGGGCGATGTACTGGTTCGCGAGGAAGCGGCAGATGCCGAGTGAACGGCGGACTTTATCCCTCTGTCCTTCGGTGAGACGGAGCTCTGTCTTGAATGATTTCAGCAAGTTCCTCATCTCCTTCAATCTGCTTCTTGTATTTACGTAAACCATGAATCCTATCCGAAAATACATGAAGTATATTGACGATATCCTGCACCAGCTCTTCCTGTGGGGACAGCTTCTCGTTCTTCACAACCACGATCTCCACGTTGAACTTCTTGCAGAACCGCTCAAACCAATCGAACCCAAATCGGACAAAACGATCGCGGTGTGACACGAGGATCATCCTGACCTGATTTTCCATGACAGCATCTAGGAGCTGATTCCATTTCTTACGGTTATAATTCAGACCACTGCCATAATCTCGGACGATGGTATCGACAATCAAGCCTTTAGCATTCGCGTATTGCTGGAGGAAATCCACCTGGTTCTCTAGATCATCTGCCTGCTTCCGGCTCGATACCCTGGCATATAGAACAATCTTACGCGAATCCGTATCTTTCTCGATGCCCTTGAATTGCAAGTACTGGTCGTAGGTATAATATCTTCGATTCGTGGGCGTCCTGTTTGCAACCAATATCTTTTCACGATCCCAGCGTTGAAGCGTTTTGACCGTGACATTCAATAATGCGGCAAATTCTTTCGGTTTGTAATTCGTGATATTGGGTATGCGCATAGCCATATCCCTCCTCCGTTTATATAATATCACAAATATACATATTTGTCTATATAATTAATAACCTAAGAAAACTCCTCAAAATAATCTAGATATCAGCGCTTTGACGCTTCATAACGTTCTTTCGTAGAAGGCTGCGCATACGTGGGGTCGGACTGTGCGAACAGGGTTGGATAATTCCCATTGTCGACGATGGCATCCTTGCTGCCCTTGACCTTGCCCGCCTCAAAGAATGCCTTGCGGTCCTTCGGCAGGTCGGGCGCTCCCTTCGCCGGACGCAGGACCGGCGTGAGCGCCACCTCGCGCTCCTCACCAGTGGGCGTGCGCAGGCGAAGTTTTGCTGCACCTTTGTGCTGCCGGAATTTCAGGCGCAGCTCATTCGGCTTGTACCAGGCCAGTTCCTCGCCGTCAAGTGACAAGAGCTCCTCACCTTTTGCAAAGTCTTTGTTGCCGTCACTCACAGAAGCGACGAAGAAGCGGTTACCCTCGCCCTTCTTGTGCTTCTGCTCCAGGGCGAAGCCAAAATCGGCGTATTCCTGGAACGTCTCGTACGCATCATCGAGGAAGCCGTCCCACTGGTCGTCGAGATCACGCCATACCGAAGTCAGGCTCACGATGTCATCGGCAGCCGTCATCATGCCGACCGTGCGGGCCGTATGCCAGTATCGATCTTCGAGGATCTGGTCCTTCATCATCGCCAGCATCGTGCCGCCCGCATACGGGCGCGTCTCGAATGTGATGAGCGGCACGCCATCGCCAATTGCCCTGCCCATGAAGAAGACGATGTCGTCGTGCGACTTATGGTAATAGGGGCGGAACTCACCCCAGAGCTCCTTGCCGAGAGTGTCCTGCATGAGCTCCTGTTGATGCAGGACAAGCCATGCCTGCACCTCGTTCGGTGTGACGGACGGCAGGAACACGCGCGGACGAGAATCGCGGCGCACGGAATCCACGGCTTTTGCGTCGCGCACGACACCCTCACGCAGGTAAGAAGACGACTCTGCCGCCAAGATTTTCTGGATGGCTTCTGCCGTCTTCGACTTGCCCTTCTGTTTCCAGAGGATGCTGCCATCCGCATCGACGAGCTGGAATTCATATGAGCTCGCATCTGCTGCCTGCTGCAGAGCATCTTCCGCGACGCGGTACGAACCGCAGAACACATCTGCGGCATGCATATCAGCCTCTGTGCCCACTGGCTCCAGCTTCACTTCCTGCCCATCGGCCAGCAGGCGCGCATGGATGGCCCCTTGCTTTGCGATGCGCCGGTTCTGCGCCCAGAAGCGGAAATAATACGCGGGGCGTTCTCCGCCACTGCCAAGCACCTTGGTCAGCGGCACATCGGGTCCCACCGCAAAGCTCAGGCTACCATCAGGAGACTCATGCGCCACAATCTCTCGTTCATGCGGGAAATACCCCGATGCATCCGCAGTGGGCTGCCAGAATGCACAGGCGAGCAGGGCCATCCCCAAGACATAGCGATAACGCATCCGAACCGCTCCTTTCTACCGGATCCATCACGAAAAATTTCTTTCATTATATCATTGCCCTCGCTCTGCTTGCAAGAAATGGAAAGAAATAGTTGCTTTTTCATTTGACCCATGATATTATACTTAGGTAACGACATTAATTAAGGGGGTGAACTACTTGCCGAATATCAAAGCATCTATCCTGAGTGTGAAATCCGACGCTAAGCGCCATGCAAAGAACGCTGCCGAGAAGTCCCGTGTACGCACTGCTTCCCGCCGTGTCCTCGATGCTGTTGAGGCTGGAAACGCTGATGAAGCGAAATCCCTCCTTACGGTTGCATGCAAGACGATTGACCAGGCCGCTGCAAACAAGGTTTATCACAAGAACGCTGCTGCCCGCAAAAAGTCCCGTCTGGCTCGCAAGGTCAACGCACTGGCTAAATAATCTTTGCAGATAAGATAGAAAAGGCCCGCTCTTCGGAGCGGGTCTTTTTCGTGTCTCAATATAGGGGATCAGATTATCGCGATGGCCGAGCGCACGACTTCCGGCAGCGGCAGCACGAAGTGGAATACCGTGTAGAAGTGGATGGCACTGCCGCCCATGACGAAGAGGTGCCAGATGACGTGGCTGTAGGGCAGACGGCGCGCCAGGTAGAAGATCGCGCCGACCGAGTAGCAGAGACCGCCGGCGACGAGCCACCAGATGGCCTCGATTGGCAGCGTCTCCAAGAGCGGCTTGACCATGAAGACGGCAAACCAGCCCATGCCGAGATAGCAGAGCGTGCGCACGATGCGGAAGCGCTTCGCCGCAAAGCACTGGAAGACGATGCCGACGAGCGCCATGCCCCAGACGAGACCAAAGATGGTCCAGCCGAAGCTGCCGTGCAGCGGGATCAGTGCGAACGGCGTGTAGTTGCCCGCAATCAGCACGAAGATGGCCGCGTGGTCGATGACCTTGAAGACCGACTTGACCTTGAGATTCGTGAAGCTGTGGTAAAGCGTCGATGCGAGATACAGCAGGATCAGCGAGATGCCGTAGACGAGGCAGCTCGTCGTATGCCAGACACCGCCATCCGCATAATAGACCAGCATGCCGATGAGCGCCGCCACCGCGAGCGCCGCGCCCACGCCATGCGTGACCGCATTGAGTATCTCTTCTAGTGTGACAGGTGCCTTTAAAGCAGCCGTGTGTTTCATCATGTAAAAGCCTCCCCTCTCATGTGAGGATCATATCATTCGACTCTCCCATTATCCTTGATTTCCTGTCCGTTGTAAACCATCAGGAGAGGCTTTACGAAGGCGCATGGAGGCGCATCAGGCCGCTACCGGCCAGTGGATTGCGCGCGCGCCCTCTGGAACGACGACCGCTGCGTTGTAGGCGATGCTGAGGCGCGTCGCCTCCTCTACTTCCTCAGCCGAGGAAGCCGGATTGCGGCGGATCTCATAGACGGCATGCGATGCCTGCTTGACCGCGAACGACTGCGGCGTGTGGAACTGCAGCTCGACGCGCACGCCCGCCGGACTCATGAGGTGGACGTTGACGCCCTGATAGAACTTGCCGCCCCAGGCATTGCGGAACTTCTCGACGCGGTAGCCCTTCTCGGTCAGTGCGGCCATCGCCTGCGGCACCATCGTGCTGTAGTCTGCATCGGAGCAGGTCAGCGTGTAGCGCAGGACGTCGCTGATGCCTGCGGCAGCCGTAGCGAGGCTCACCTGATCCTCATCGGCATCGCTCGTGATCTTGCGGGCCAGGCTGTCCGTGCTCTTGAGACGGTAGTCGAGGCCCTGGAGCTTGGCCGACGAGCGCTCAAGCGTCCGCATGTCCGCCGTGACCTCCGGCTCGGCCAGCGCAGCCTTGCGGCGCAGTGCCAGTGCCAGAAGGCGGCTCTTCTCCTTGCGCGTGAGCTTCTTGTCGCCGCGCAGCTGGCGCAGGTCCGCCGCACTCGCCACGGTCACGATCGGGCTGACATTCTCCTCCGGATCCACCGGGGCCGCGTAGGTCGGCAGCACGTGGATTGGCGCGAGTACGGCCATGATCATCATGACGGCGGCCGTCAGGCTGCGCATCCACCGGCTCGCCCCCGTGATGCGGTGGGAGAACTGCTCCGGCTTGAATTTGCGGAACGAACGCGCGAGATGGCGTGCACTCTTCTTCGACTGTTTCAACGGCTCTATGTAGGTTTCTGGCATTTCTTGTGCTGCTTTCATATCGATTCCCTCCAGACGATGGACCGTCTCTTGTTCTCTGCTTACAATCTTATCATAGCAGGCGAAACTTGAAAACAACTGGTTGCTCCTGAAAACTATATGAAAATAGAAAAAATCGGCTGAATCCAGGCCGATTTTTTATTGCTTGTATGTTCATGCTCCCTGATAGCGCTTCTGCACGACGCGCAGGCGCATAGAGAGGAAGATGGCGCCGAAGGCGATGCCGATGATCAGGCCGCACCAATAGCCGTAAGGTCCGACCGACGTGTAGTTGGCGATGAGCCAGCCTGCCGGCAGGCCGATGACCCAGTAGGAGATGACGGCGAGCAGGAAGGTCACGTGCACGTCCTTGTAGCCGCGCAGGGCCCCCTGCAGCGGCGCATCGATGCTGTCGGAAAGCTGCAGAAACACGGCGAAGACTAGGAAGACGACCAAAAGCTCCTGCACATCGGGGCTCGAGGTGTAGAGCGCGGCAATCGTCTCGCGGAACTGCACGAGCAAGACGGCCAGGCTGCCCTCGAATACGAAAGTCAGGAGCCGGCCGAGGCGGATGTAGGCCGCCGCCTCCTCGCTGCGCCGCGCGCCGACCTCGAAGCCGACGAGGATGGTCAGCGTCATGCTGGCCGAGAGTGGAATCATGTAGACGAGTGTCGTGAAGTTCATCGCCGCCTGATGCGCCGCGACAACCGTCGTGCCGTAGACCGTCATGAAGAGTCCGACGGCACTGAAGATGCTCTGCTCGCAGAACATCGTGCTACCGATCGGGATGCCGAGCGAAAGCGACCGCTTCCATTCGGCAAGGTCCGGCCGCGGCAGGCTGCGGAAGATGTGATAGCTGCGGAACGGCTCGACGGTGACGACCACGATCGCGTTGAACAGGAGGTTCAGCGAGAAGGCAATGGCCGAACCGATGCCGGCACCGATGCCGCCGAAGGCGGGGATGCCGAGGGTGCCGTACATGAAGATGTAGTTGGCTATGACGTTGATTGGCACCGTCACAAGCGTGATAACCATCGTCAATCGCGTATAGCCGTGCGCATCGATGAGATTGCGCAGCACACCGGCGAGGAAGATTGGCACGATGCCGAAGGCGATGGCGGCCAGATAGCCTGCAGCCACCCGCTCGACCTTGGGCTCGAGCGCGAGGAACTCGAGGATGGTCGGCACGAAGAGGATGCCGAGAAGCAGGAAGGCGCCCGCAAGACCCAGCGACCAGTAGAACCCCTGGCGGACCACGAAGCCGATGCGCTCCTGCCTGCCCGCGCCGTGCAGCTGGGCGATGGTCGGCGTCAGGACCGAGATGATGCCGAGGAAGGAGCCGAAGAACGGCATGAAGAGATTCGAGCCGACCGCGACACCGGCGAGGTCCTGCTCGCTGACATGGCCCGACATGACGGTATCGAAGAAGCCTGTCGCCGTCAGCGCGACCTGCGTGACGAAGATCGGCAGCAGGACGGAGAAGAAGCGCCTGGCCTTCTGCTTATACTGCATGTGCTTTGCCGGACTGCTCATTGCTCATCCTTGCGCAGGCAGCAGTTCTTGTACTTCTTGCCGCTGCCGCACGGGCAGGGATCATTGCGGCCGACCCTTGCCTTGTGCACTTTGTCGAACGGGATGACGCGCCCCTCTCCCGTCATGGCCATGAGGTCCTCCGGCGTATGGCCCTTGAGCGGCCAGAGGCGCGTCGCATTGTTGAGCGCGGCCAGCAGCGGGATGATCGCATCTGCCTTGTCCGCATCCTTCATGAGCCCGATCTCATCGAGGTAATCCACGGCTTCCTGCAGCGAGCCGCCGTTCTGGAGCAGGATGATGATCTCACCGGCCACATCGGCAGCCTTGAGCACACCATAGCCGTGCGCCTGCATGAAGAACTGGATGAGCGCGCGGCAAGGTGGCGTGTCCGGCGTATAGGAATCCACACCGGCGGCCCATGCTTCCTCATACGTGAGGTCAGCAAAGTCGAGGTCCGAGCGGCGCAGCTGCTCGTTCTCTAGTTCCTCCTCGTCGATCAGCGTGTAGTACTTGACGCCCTGCGGCAGAGCGACGACCGTGTTCTTCCAGCAGGACGCGTTGAGCAGGATGCCGACGAAGTCCGCGAAATTCACGCTGGGACGCTCCTCCTCCGTCAGATGCGCGCAGACCTTCTCGAACAGCTGCTCGTAGTTCAGATAGCCGTAAGCGTAGAGCAAGCCGGCAGCGAGGCGCGCCACCTTGGTGTTGCGCAGCACCCTCGCGTGGAATGCTTCTGTATCCATCTGATTGAATACGGCAAGCACTTCTTCCGGCATGAACCAGATGAGCGTCTCATTCGCCATGCCGCAGGAGAGGAAGCCGAGGCCGCGCAGGTAGTCGAGCCGGTCGTCCTCATCGCTGAGCGCCTCAGACCGGCCGCCATTTGCCGCAAGATCCCGGAAGAGCTGATACTCCTCTTCTAAGAGCGACATCATCCAGCGCTCCGCAAAGGCCGTGATGGCCGGGCAGAGGCGCTCGATGAGCTCCGCCTTCTTGAGGGAGCTCGCGCCCGTCACATTGAGGTTGAAGCGGATGTCGTCGAGCTCTGCCTTCGTCATCGCCGTGAGCATTGACGCAAGCGTCGCCTTCTCGGGCAGCTTGTGGCGGCGCAGCTGCCGCTTGCGCTCCTCCACGCCTTCCTGCACCATCTGCTCCAGACTCTTCTCCGGCGCCATGTCCATCTGTTTCATTTCCTGTTCCAAGAATCTTACCTTCCCTTTCTCTTCTCTTCCTGTCTGAATCTCCCCGGACTGCCGGGAAAGACGAGGCAGGGCATGTTTCCATGCCCTGCCATGCTTGTCCTCTCTCTAAGCGGACTCAGCCAAAGTAATCGGCAATGCCGTCGGCAATGCCCTGTGCGGCCTTCTCGATGCCTTCCTCGCTGTTGAGCAGCTGCTCTTCCTGCGGGTTCGAGATGAAGGCCACCTCGACGAGCGTCGCCGGCATATCCGTGTGCTTGACGACGTAGAAGTTGCAGCTCTGTGTGCCGCGGCTCTGCGTGCCGATCTGGTCGATGACACCCTGGCGCACCTTGTCAGCAAGGTCGCGCGAGCGCTGCGAGCCGAGCGAGTAGTAGTAGCCCGTCGTTCCCTTCGCCGCACCGCTCGAGAACGAATCCATGTGGATCGAGATGAAGATGTCGGACTTCGTGTTGTTCGCGACATCACAGCGCGCCTGAAGCTCCTCGATATCCGAAGCGTTGGCGCCCTTCGGCGAGACTTCCGTGTCCGTCGTGCGCGTCATGTAGACCGTCGCACCATCGGCCACGAGCAGCCGGCGCAATTCGTTGGCGATGCGCAGCGTCACGCTCTTCTCCATGACGCCCGTCGGCCCGATTGCGCCGGAGTCATTGCCGCCGTGGCCGGCATCGATCGTGATCTTGCGTCCCTTGAGCCCCGTCAGCGCGGCGATGTCAGCATCCGTGTCATCCGTGATGGCAGGCGTATTGCCGGCATTACTGCCTGTATTCTTGCTCGAATCCTTGCCCGTGTCCGTCGCCGTACCGGCGGCCTCCTTGGCCGGGCCGTCGATGTCCTCCGTGCTCGAAGAGCTCGAAGGCTTCGTCACCGAAGTCGTCGCGGGCTTTGTCGTCTGTATACTCGATGTGCTCGAGGAATCCGATGGCTTCACCGCAGGCTTCGTCGCAGGCTTTGATTCCTGCGTCTGGCTCGTGGCAGGTGTCGTGGGCTTTGTCGTGCTCACCGAACTGCTGCCGGTGGTGCTGGGTTTCTGCTGCACATCCGGCACAGCGATCACGGCCTTCGAGCTGTCGCTCAGATTGCCGAAGTCGAGCACGACGCGCCCCGGCACTGTGCCGCCCGTCAGCGGGAAAATCTTGTAGTTGCTGCTGCCGACCTTGTTCTCGACGACGAGGCGCACCGTATTCTTGTTGAACTGGCCGATGCGGATGTTGTTGACAAAACGGCTGCTGACCGCAATCTCGCGCTTGACCTTGGCAGAAAGCCAGGCCCCCTGGATGTCGACGATGACGCGGTCCGGATTCTTCAGCGTCATCGTCGTATAGCGGACCGGCTTGCTCGCATCGACGACGATGCGGATCTTGTCCGAGCCACTGTTGACGCGGACCGCCGTGATCTCCGCCATGCCGCTCACGCGCTCGCTGAAATCAGACGAGGCCGCCGAGACGCCTGCCATCGGCAATAGCATGACGGCGATGACAGATAACAAGAACAGTATGCGCTTCATAAGACCCCTCCAATTTCCATGTGCCTCACGCTTCCCGCGGTCAATCCAGATCATGCGTCGGCCGCCGCGCAGGCATTCTACGTTTTATTATCCACCGTAATCCTGAAAAAATCAAGAAAAGTTCTGCCGCCAGGAACAAAAAAGGAGCGATCACTCGCTCCTTTTTTGTTCAACATCAAGTGTCAAAGCATGTTCTGCAGGAAGGCCTTCGTGCGCTCCTCCTTCGGATGCGCGAAGAACGCCTCCGGCTCGCCCTGCTCGACGATCGTACCATCTGCCATGAAGATGACCTGGCTGGCCGCCTCGCGCGCAAACGCCATCTCATGCGTGACGACGACCATCGTCATGCGCTCTTCCGCGAGCTCCCGCATCGTCTTGAGGACCTCGCCCGTGAGTTCCGGGTCGAGCGCCGAGGTCGGCTCGTCGAAGAGCATGATGTCCGGCTTCATGCAGAGGGCGCGCGCGATGGCCACACGCTGCTGCTGGCCACCCGAGAGCTGCGACGGATAGTAGTCCGCGCGGTCCGCGAGGCCGACCTTCTCTAAGAGCTCCTTGGCATACGGCAGGATCTCCGCTTTCTTCATGCCCTTGACCTGGATGGGCGCCTCGATGAGGTTCTCGAGCACCGTCATATGTGGGAAGAGGTTGAACTGCTGGAAGACCATGCCCGTGTGCGAGAGAATCTCCCGCGCCTTCTTGACGTCGGCGTACTCTGCCACGCCGTTCTCATCCGTGTCAGCCAGGAACTCGCCCTCGATCTCGATGGAGCCCGAGTCAATCGTCTCGAGCTTGTTGATGCAGCGCAAGAGCGTGCTCTTGCCGGAGCCGGACGGTCCGATGATCGCGAGGACTTCGCCGCGGCGGACCTCCACGTCGATGCCCTTGAGGACGGCGAGGTCGCCGAATGACTTGTGGATATCGTGCATGCGCAGCATGACCTGCGCATCGTTATTTGTCGTATTTGCCATAGTAGGCCTCCAATTTCTTGAACATCCAGGTCAGCACGAACGTCATCGCGAGGTAGAATACACCGGCAATGAGAAACGGCGTCATGTCGAATTCGCGCTGTACGATCGTGCGGGCGACGCGCAGCAGGTCGTTCATCGCGAGGATGTAGATGAGCGACGTATCCTTGACGAGGTTGATCGTCTCATTCGAGACCGGCGGCAGGACGATGCGGATGACCTGCGGCAGGATGATGCGGCGCATCGTCTGCGTGTAGTTCATGCCAAGCGTTCTGGCGGCCTCGTACTGCCCCTTCGGCACCGACTGGATGCCCGCACGGAAGATCTCCGCGAAGTACGCCGCGTAGTTGAGCGTAAAGGCCAGGAGTGCCGCCGCGATGTCCGGCAGGCGGATGCCGATCATCGGCAAAGCGAAGTAGACGAAGAGCAGCTGCAGCATCAGCGGCGTGCCGCGCATGAGCCAGATGTAGAACTCCATGAAGGCACTGAGTGGCCTCCACTTCGAAAGCCTGCCGAGCGCCGCCATCATGCCGAGCGGCAGGGCGATGACCAGCGTGACGAAGAAGATCTCGAGCGTGATCTCGGAGCCCTCCAGCATCTGTAATATCGTATTGAGCAGATTATCCATTCTTATGATTCTCCCTTGCGGATATTCCTTTAGTCTGGCAAAGTGTTAACATACTTTCCATTGTACAGAAAAAGGCTTGACGAATCAAGCCTTTTTAGAACATCCTGCCCCATTCAAGAGGATTTCAAGAAGATTTCTTCGCATGGATGCCGAAAACAGCGACATCATCATAGTGCATGGACGGGTCGCGCTGCACGCGCGGAGCGATATCCGCATCGACAGAGACCTCCATCCCGAGGGAATGCAGGAAGCGCGCATCCCAGAACGGGCGGCGATGCTGGCTGATGCGCAGCTGATGCTTGATGTCATTGCAGGCAGTGAGCGTCTCCTGCGAGAGGCTGGCATGGACATGGTCCGCATCCTTCGTCTTTGTAAAGGTCTTGCAGCCATAATCAGAATCGAAGTTCAGGATGATTCCCTGCGGGCGCAATACACGATGCCATTCCCGATAGGCCTCCATCACATCCGGCAGCGTCCACGTCAGGTTGCGGCTCAAGATGACATCGAAGCTCTCATCCGCGAAATCCAGCGCCTGTGCGTCCATCTTCCGGAAGCGTGCCGGGACGCCCGCCGCAAGGCAGTTCTTCCGCGCTTCCTGCACCATCTTTTCTGAGAGATCCACGCCGGTGACTTCGTGCCCGAGTGGCGCGAGCAGCAGCGGGAAAAAGCCCGCTCCCGTGCCGATATCGAGGATAGAGAGCCGCCGATCCGGCAGATGTTCCTGCAGCAACGTACGCCAGGCCTCTCCATTCGGCCCGGCTGCTTCCTGCAGGCGCAGCTGGCTGAACGCCGCACTGCGTTGATTCCAATACGTTTCAATCCTCTTCTCGAGACGGAAGTCACGCGACGTCGGCTGGCACTCCTCACGGCGAAGCGCATTATCACCCATGCAATCCATAAAAACCTCTTTCTATACAAGTGAACCAGATACATCTTTCTTTTACTCTACTATTCTACCGGAATTCCCATCACGAGATAAGCCCCCACCGGGGTTCTATCCATGAAAATTCCTTGCTTCCCGAATCCCCCAGAGGGGCTTATCTTTTTGCCATGCCCTCGGTATAATATCATTGTCACTACTTAATTATTTACCAAAAACGATGATGGAAGGAGATCCTCAGGTTGTATCGTTATATCATTCAGCGCCTCCTCCAGCTCATCCCGATCCTCTTCGGCATCACGTTCCTGACCTTCAGTCTCATGCAGTTCACGCAGGACGACGCCGTCGATCATCTTTACGAACAGTCGGAAACTGCCATCTCTGAAGAGGTCAAGGATCAGAAACGCGCCGAACTCGGTCTTGACCAGCCATTCCTCGTGCAGTACGGCCACTGGCTCAAAGGCGCCGCAACAGGCGACATGGGAAGATCCTATATCTCTGGCAAGCGCGTCTTTGAAAGCTTTTCGGAGAAACTGCCCATGACGGTCGAGCTCATGCTCGTGTCCATCGCGATGACACTCCTCATCTCCATCCCCTTCGGCATCCTCTCTGCAGCCCGGCAAAATACCATGCTCGACCTTTGCGTGCGCTTCCTGACCTTTATCGGCAATTCCCTGCCAAATTTCTTCGTGGCTCTGCTGCTCATCTACTTCCTCGCACTCAAGCTCAACCTCTTCCCCATCATGGGAAGTAAAGAAAACGCCGCGAGCGTCTTTCTGCCAGCGCTGACGCTCGCCATCTCCATGAGCGCAAAATACACGCGGCAAATCCGCGCAGCTGTACTTGAAGAGCTCGGCAAGCCCTATGTGGCTGGGGCCCGTTCCCGCGGCATCAGCGAATGGACGATCCTCACGCACAGCGTGCTGCGATCCTCCTTCATCACCATCATCACGCTTCTCGCCCTCTCCATCGGTTCATTGCTCGGCGGCACCGCTATCGTCGAGACCATTTTCATGTGGGATGGCGTAGGCAAACTGGTGGTCGATGCCATCCTCTCGCGCGACTATCCACTCATCCAGGCGTACGTCGTCTGGATGTCGATCATCTATGTCGGCGTGAATCTCGCAGCAGACCTCCTCTATCATGCGCTCGACCCGCGCGTACGCTATGAGGAGGAGATGAAATGAAATTCCATCGCTCTCTTTTTCCCTACCTCGCCGCAGTCATCCTGCTGCTCCTCATCGCCATCTTTTCTCCCTGGCTCACACCGCAGGATCCCTATGCCCAGGATCTTGCGCAGGCGCTCATGCCCCCGAGTGCAGATCATCTCCTCGGCACAGACCGCTATGGACGCGATATCCTCTCGCGCATCATCATCGGCTCGCAGACAACACTGTGCGCCTCTCTGCTGCTCCTGATCTTCATCGCGCTCACGGGCAGCCTCATCGGCGCACTCTGCGGCCTCAAAGGCGGCAGGACAGATATCCTCCTCATGCGCCTCGCCGATGTCTTCCTCGCATTTCCCGAGATGGTCTTCGCGATTGCCGTCGCAGGCATCCTGGGCGGCGGCCTCATTCAAGCAGCGATAGCACTCGCGCTCATCGGCTGGCCGAAATACGCGCGCCTCGCCCGTGGCCTCGTGCTCACGATCCGCAGCACGCCGTATTTCGCTGCCGCACGCATGAGCGGCACAGGAAAAATCGGCCTTCTCTGCCACCACGTCTTCCCCAATATCGCCGGCCCCATCCTCGTGACGGCGGCCCTCAATGTCGGCACCATCATCATGGAGCTTGCAGGCCTCTCCTTCCTCGGACTCGGTGCCATGCCGCCGACGGCAGAGTGGGGCGCGATGATGAACAACGGCCGCAGCATGCTGCAGGTCGCACCATGGGTCATCCTGGCTCCTGGTACAGCCATCTTCATCACCGTCGCCACCTTCAACCTCCTCGGTGACAAGCTGCGCGATATCTTCGATCCACGCCAGCAGCCACGCCGGCAGGACTGACAGGAAAACGATTCAAGAAAGGACTTTATCATGAACAAGAAGGTACGCATCCTCCTCACCCTTGCCCTCAGCACCTCCATCCTCGCCGCAGGCTGTGGCAGCACAAGAGATCAGGCTGGCAGCGAAAAGACCTTCACCTACGGCACGATGGCCTATGGGCCCGCGATGGAGAACGTCGGCACGAACCCGCACGATACCTACGTGGGCTGGAGCACCCTGCGCTATGGCATCGGCGAAACCCTGTTCCGCTTCACAGAGAACATGCAGCTCGAACCCTGGCTCGCCAGAGATTACGAGCAGCTTGACGACTACACGGTCAAGATCAGGCTCAAGGACAACATCATGTTCTCAAACGGAAAGAAGGTAACGGGACAGGCCGTCAAGGCATGTCTCGATGACTTGCTGGAAAAGAATGACCGTGCTCCGGAAGACCTCAAAATCGACTCCATCACGGCAGATGATGACTCCATCACAATCAAATCCAAGGAGAAGGTACCCGCTCTCCTCAATTACCTTTCCGATCCCTACGGGTGCATCATCGATGTGGAAGCAGGGGAACACGATCACATCGTCGTCGGCACAGGACCGTACCTGCCGGTATCCGTCAGCGATACCGAGATCATACTCAAGAAGAACGAGAACTACTGGGGTGACGTAAAGCCAAAGATGGACAAGATCATCGTCAAGAGCATCCCGGATGGCGATACGCTCACGATGGCCATGCAGAATGGCGAGTTCGATGCCGTGCAGGGACTCCCCTATGCCAGCCTGAGCCTCTTCCAAGGGAAGGATACCTATAAGATCAGTCAGACCGATACCTCCCGTGTCTACCAGATTGCATTCAACTACCGCACACCGGCATTGCAGGACCTCCGCGTGCGCAAGGCCATCGCCATGGCCATCGACAAGGAAAACTTCACCAAGGTCCTGCTGCACGGCCAGGGAACGCCAGCCGCCGGGCCTTTCCCCGCTGCGCTCCCATTTGGCGGTACAACCGTCAAGGCAGCCCCCTACGATCTCGATGGGGCAAGAGCCCTGCTCAAGGAAGCCGGTTACGAAGACACAGATGGCGATGGCTACGTGGATAAAGACGGCAAAGACCTCGAGCTCCGCTATCTCACTTACACCTCGCGGCAGGAGCTCCCACTGCTCGCAGAGTCGGCACAGGACAGCCTGAAGAAGATTGGCATCAAGCTCGATATCAACGCGACAGACAACTACAAGCCATTCCGCAAGAACGGCGAATTCGATCTCTACGCCAATGCCATCGTCACAGCACCGACCGGCGATCCTGAATACTACTTCACGACGCATCTCCTCAAGGCATCGCCCTATAACTTCGGCTGTTATCAAAGCGACAAGATGGAGGCACTCGAAGAGCAGCTCCGCAACACCTACGGCGCAGAAAACCGCGCGAAGATTGCCATCCAGATGGAGCAGCTCGCCCTTGACGACTGCGCATATATCTACGCCGCCCACCTGCGCATGTCATTCGTCATGCGCAAGGGCGTAGAAGGCTTCACGGCACATCCTTCCGACTACTATGAAATCCGCCCGGAACTCGATAAGGAATGAATATCATGAAGCCATTACTAGACGTAACGCATCTCAGCATCTCCTACGGCAGCCTGACCGCGGTCAACGATCTCAGTTTCTCCCTGAACGCCGACAGCACGCTTGCCATCGTCGGCGAGTCGGGCAGCGGCAAGAGCTCCGTCCTGCGCGCCATCCTCGGTCTCCCCGAGCGCGGCAGATCGTGGCAGGGAGATATCTCCATGGATGGACAGTCTCTGCTCACACTCCCGCCAGGGAAGCGGCGCGCCCTCTGCGGCTCAGCCATTGCCATGATCTTCCAGGACGCCGGCGCTTCCTTCTGCCCTGTCCGCCGCATCAGCGCACAAATCTCAGAGAGCATCCGCGCACATGCCAACTGGACGAAGCAGCAGATCCGGCAGCGCGCCGAAGAACTCATGGCGGTGCTCGATCTTCCCCAAACGGTCTGGGATGCCTATCCTTTCGAGCTTTCCGGCGGCATGGGACAGCGCGTCGGTATCCTCGCAGCAATGATGCTGCGGCCCAAGCTGCTGCTCGCCGATGAACCGACTTCTGCACTCGATGTCCTCTCACAGATCTGCGTCCTCGATGCCCTGAAGGCACTGCAGCGCACAGAAGGGACGGCAATCCTTCTCGTGACACACAACATCGCCGTTGCCCGCCATCTAGCCGATGCGCTGCTCGTGATGCGCCGTGGCGAGTGCATCGAATACGGCACCTGTGAGACCGTGCTCCAGCACCCGCAGCAGGCGTATACGCGCGAGCTCCTACACGCCATCCCACAGCTCCCCCTCGAAGGGACAGCAGAAGGAGGTCTCCTGCAATGACCCCAATCTTAGAGCTCAGGAATATCCAGAAGTCATACAGACGCCGCGGGGAACGGCAGCAGGTCCTCCATGGCATCAACCTCACCATCGCGCCAGGCGAATGCGTCGGCCTCGTCGGCCGCAGCGGCTGCGGGAAAAGCACACTCATAAAGATCATCGCGCGTCTCATCGATGCCGATGACGGCACGCTTCTCTTTGACGGCGAAGATGTGACACAAGCGAAAGGAGCGGCTCTGCGCCATCTCTACGACCGCCTGCAGATAATCTTCCAGCTGCCACAGGCCTCTTTTGACCCACGCCACACGATCGGCTGGAGCATTGCCGAGCCTCTGCGCGCACATGGCCTATCGCCAGCTGATTGCCACGCCAGGGTCCTATCGCTGCTCGCACAGGTCGGCCTGCCAAAGGCACATGCCGGACGTTACCCGCACGAAGTCAGCGGTGGTGAATGCCAGCGCGCCTCCATCGCGCGTGCCCTCGCCCTCTCACCTGCCCTGCTCATCTGTGATGAGGCGACGAGCGCGCTCGACGTGACCGTACAGCAGGACATCATCGCACTGCTGCGCCGGCTCATCGCAGACCAGCAGATGGCCTGCCTCTTCGTTACGCACGACCTCGCACTGCTCCCACAGATCGCTGACCGCATCGTCATCCTTGCCAGCGGCAGCGTCGCTGAAAGCGGCGATGTCAGCGATATCATCTGCCATCCGCAGAGCATGGCGGCGAAGGAACTCCTCTCCGCCGCCTGCCAGCTGCAGGAGAATGCCCTTTAAAAAAGCCGGTTACCGATATCTCGTTGGATATCGGTAACCGGCTTTCTCATACACACCACTTGCAGCGATGCAGATAGAGCGATTATTTCGTGATGTCCTTGCCGAACCACTTCTCAGAGATCTTGGCGGTCGTGCCGTCGGCCTTCATCTCATCGAGGACCTTCTGGACATCGTCACGCAGGGCCTTGTTGTCCTTGGCGAAGGCAATGCCGAACTGGCTGACCGGACCGACGGCGACATCGACAGCATCGATGGCTTCGGGGTGCTTGCTCATGTAGTAGCGTCCGACGATCTCATCACCGACGATGGCATCCACACGGCCGTTCTCCAGATCCATGAACGCCGTGACGAAGTCGGAGTACTTCTTGACTTCCTTGACATCCTTCTTGAAGAAGTCCGTCTTATCCATGTATTCTTCAGCGGTCGAAGCGCTCTGCGTGCCGACAATCTTGCCAGCGAGGCTCTTCTCGTCCGTGATGTCCGTGCGTCCCTTCTTGACGAAGATGATCTGGCGGTTGTCCATGTACGGATCCGAGAACAGCATGTTCTCCTTGCGCTTCTCCGTGATGTCGAGGCCGTTCCAGAGGACGTTGACGCGGCCGCTCTTGAGCTCCGCTTCCTTGCTCGACCAGTCGATTGCCTTGAACTCGACTTCGCGGCCCAGGCGCTTCGACGCTTCCTTGGCAAGATCGACATCGAAGCCCGTGATCTCGTTGTTCTCATCCTTGAAGCCCATCGGCGGGAAGTTGTCGTCGAGTCCGACGATGATCTTGCCCTTGTCGCCAGAGCCCGAACCGTTATCGGCTGCCTTCTGTCCGCCGCAGCCCGTTACAAAAGCCGCCGTCATGACAGCCGCCATCCCCAGTGCGAGAATCTTTTTCCACTTCATATCCATCTCTCCTCATTCAGTTCTTTATCTTGATAAAGCGTTAACATGATGTTATTATACGGAATCCACTCCCTCTTGTCAAGCATTTACTGATTTTGGATACAAGATACTTTATATTTATGCTAAAATACATGAAAACTATTGATTATTTTCTGCGTCTGACGTATGATAATGGCAAGCAAAGGAGCTGACCGGACTCATTCCGGTTTTGATTTTCTTCACCTTTGTGAAAAAAATAACGTTAACTGCCAAAAGGAGCCAATGTTGACAGAGAGATATTGCACTGCTCCACCTGCTAACAGGAAAATAGCGGTAATTCTGTCATTTCATTCACGTGGCCTGTTTTTTCTAAGGGGGGATCCATATGAAGACCATTCACAAGATCTTGGTGCCAAACCGCGGCGAGATTGCCATCCGCATTTTCCGCGCCTGCCATGAGATGGGCATCCGCACGGTCGCCGTCTATTCCAAAGAAGATGTCCTGTCCCTGCACCGCAGCCGCGCCGACGAGGCGTATCTCGTGGGCAAGGGCAAGAAGCCAGTCGATGCCTACCTCGACATCGAGGACATCATCCGCATCTGCAAGGAGCACGACGTCGATGCCATCCATCCGGGCTACGGCTTCCTCTCCGAGAACGCGCAGCTCGCCAAGCGCTGCGAGGAAGAGGGCATCATCTTCATCGGCCCGAAGGTCGAGCACCTGCAGATGTTCGGCGACAAGGTCAACGCGCGCATCCAGGCCGAGAAGGCAGAGATCCCGATGATCCCGGGCACGAACGGTGCCGTCAAGGACTTCGCTGAGGTCAAAGCATTCGCTGAGCGCGTCGGCCTGCCGGTCATGATCAAGGCCATCAACGGCGGTGGCGGCCGCGGCATGCGCCGCGTCGACCGCATGGAAGACCTCAAGGAGTCGTACGAGGAAGCGCGCTCTGAGGCAAAGCGCGCCTTTGGCGACGAGGATGTCTACGTCGAGAAATGCATCCTGAACCCGAAGCACATCGAAGTGCAGATCATGGGCGATGAACACGGCAATGTCATCCACCTCAATGAGCGTGACTGCTCCATCCAGCGCCGCCACCAGAAGGTCATCGAGATGGCACCGGCCTGGTCGCTGCCGAAGAAGCTTCGCCAGAACATCTGCGCAGCGGCCCTGAAGATCATGAAGAACGTCCGCTACGTCAATGCCGGCACCGTCGAGTTCCTCGCGGACCAGGATGAGGAACACTTCTACTTCATCGAAGTCAACCCGCGCGTCCAGGTCGAGCACACGGTCACCGAGGCCATCACGGACGTCGATATCGTCAAGACGCAGATCCTCGTCGCCGAGGGCTATGCCCTCTCCGATCCAGAGATCGGCATCAAGAGCCAGGAGGACATCCCCTGCAACGGCGTGGCCATCCAGTGCCGCATCACGACAGAAGACCCGCAGAACAACTTCATGCCGGACACCGGCAAGATCAACGACTACCGCAGCGGCGGCGGCCCGGGCATCCGCCTCGACGCCGGCACGGCCTACACGGGCGCGGTCATCACGCCGTACTACGATTCCCTTCTCGTCAAGGTCACCGCACACGCCAACAATGCCAAGGAGACCATCTCACGCATGCTGCGCTGCCTCGATGAATTCCGCATCGGCGGTGTCAAGACGAACATCTACTTCCTCAAGAACATGCTGCTCGATAAGAACTTCCAGGAAGGCACCTGCAACGTCAACTACATCGACCACCATCCGGAGCTCCTCGATGACCCGCATGTCATCGACGAGCCGGCGGCCGGCCTGCTCGCCTACATCGGCGAGGTCACGGTCAATGGTTTCCACGGCAATGGCGCTAACCCCAAGCCGCGCTTTGAGACGCCGGTAAAGCTCGACGCCTCCGATGAGGAATGCCCGTCCGGCACGCGCCAGCTCCTTCAGGAGCTCGGCCCCGAGAAGTTTGCCAAGTGGATCCAGGACCAGAAGCAGGTCTTGCTGATGGATACGACGTACCGCGACGCGCATCAGTCCCTGCTCGCGACGCGCATCCGCACGCAAGACATCATGAAGGCCATCCATTACACGGCCTGCAGGGTCCCGCAAATCTACGCCTTCGAGGACTGGGGCGGCGCGACCTTCGATGTCGCCTACCGCTTCCTCGACGAGGACCCATGGGAGCGCCTGCGCAAGATGCGCGAGGCAGCGCCAAACATCCTGTTCCAGATGCTGACGCGCGGTGCCAACACCGTCGGCTACACGAACTACCCGCCTGAGGTCGTGCGCCAGTTCCTGCACCTCGCCGCCAAGAACGGCGTCGATGTCTTCCGCATCTTCGACTGCCTGAACCAGCTCGACCACATGACACTCTCGATCGACGAAGTCCGCAAGCAGGGCAAGATCGCTGAGACAGCCTTCTGCTACACGGGCGATATCCTCAATGACGGCCGCCAGAAATACACGCTGAAGTACTACACGAACCTCGCCAAGGAGATGGAGAAGGCCGGCGCCAACATCATCGCCATCAAGGACATGGCGGGCCTCTTGAAGCCAGAAGCCGCCTACACCCTGATCTCGGCCCTCAAGGATGCCGTCGACCTGCCGATCCACCTGCACAGCCACGAGGGCGGCGGCTGCACGCTCTACACCTACGCCAAGGCAGCTGAGGCCGGCGTCGACATCGTCGATGTCGCCACGAGCGCTCTCTCCAACGGCACGAGCCAGCCGTCCATGACGGCCTTCATCCAGGCGCTCTCCAACAACCCGCGCCAGCCTAAGATGAACATCGAAGAGCTCGAGACGATCGACCGCTACTGGCAGGTCGTCCGCGCGTACTATGCGGGTGTCGATGGCAAGATGACGAGCCCGAACACGACGGTCTTCCAGCACGAGATGCCGGGCGGCCAGTACACGAACCTGCGCCAGCAGGCCAAGGGCGTCGGCCTCGGCGACAAGTGGCCGGAAGTCTGCCGCATGTACGCAAAGGTCAACGCGATGTTCGGCGATGTCATCAAGGTCACGCCGTCCTCGAAGGTCGTCGGCGATATGACGCTCTTCATGGTGCAGAACAAGCTGACCGAAGAAGATATCTACGAGCGCGGTGAGACCATGGACTTCCCGAAGTCCGTCGTCGACTTCTTCGACGGCAAGCTCGGCGTCCCCTACGGCGGCTTCCCCGAGAAGCTCCAGAAGATCATCCTCAGGGGCGAGAAGCCGCATCTCGAGACGCCGCCCGCACCGATTGACCAGGAGAAGGTCACGCAGGACATGAAGGTCCTGCGCATGCCGGAGACGGAAGAAGCCCGCTCGAGCTACTGCATCTACCCGAAGGTCTACAAGGACTACATCCAGCGCTACCATCAGTACGGCGACCTCTCGATTCTCGACACGCCGACGTACTTCTTCGGCATGAAGCCGGGCGAAGAGAGCTGGCTGCGCATCAACGGCAAGATGGTCCTGATCCGCATGAACTACATCACGCCGCCGTCCGATGAAGGCTTCCGCGAGATCCAGTTCGAGGTCAACGGCATGCCGCGCGAGATCCGCGTGCGCGATAAGGCCGCCTCGGAGGGCACGACGATCATCCGCCAGGCTGATCCAACCGTCCCGGGCGAAGTCCCAGCCACCCTCTCAGGCTCTGTCCTGCGCCTGATTGCAGCCAAGGGCGATGTCGTCAAGAAGGGCGACCCGCTGATGGTCACGGAGGCCATGAAGATGGAGACGACGATCACCGCACCGATTGCCGGCATCGTCCAGGAAATCTGCGTCGCAGCAGGCAGCCGCATCACCTCCGGCGACCTGCTGGCCGTCATCGAATAAGCCAGTTGATCCAGGCCCCAAATCATAAAGGCACAAAAAAGCCTCGCACAGACGTGCAAGGCTTTTTTGTGTCCATATTGATTCCTCTCCATCACTCGTAGCGCAGTGCCTCAATCGGGTCGAGCCGTGCGGCTTTGCGCGCGGGGTAGATGCCGAAGAAGAGGCCGATGCCCACGGCGAACGAGAACGACAGGACAATTGGCAGCAATGTGATCGTCGTCTGGACCGCTCCCGTGCTCGAGATGACGTACGAAGCGGCGCAGCCCACGACGATGCCGATGAGGCCGCCGACGATGCCGAGGACCATCGACTCGATCATAAACTGCATCATGATGTTCTGGAACGTCGCGCCGAGCGCCTTGCGGATGCCGATCTCGCGCGTGCGCTCCGTCACCGACACCATCATGATGTTCATGATGCCGATGCCGCCGACGAGCAGTGAGATGCTCGCGATCGCGCCTAAGAGGACCGTCATCATCGCCGTCGACTGGTTGACCGAGGCGATGATGCTGGCCGTGTTCTGCACGTGGAAGTCATCTTCCTTATCGCCCGTGATGCGGTGGCGCTGGCGCAGGAGCGTCGTGATCTCGTCCTGCACCTGATCGATCTTCTGCGTGTCCGTCGCCTGCAGGCTGATGGACTGGACGTAGGTGATGCCCATCATGCGCTCCTGCGCCGTGGTCAGCGGGATGTAGATGACATCGTCCTGGTCTTGGCCGAAGCCGGAGCTTCCCTTGGAAGCCAGGATGCCGATGACCTTGAACGGCTGGTTCTTGATGCGGATGTTCTTGCCGACCGGATTCTCCGTGCCGAACAGGTTCTCCGCGACTGTCGCGCCGATGACAGCCACACGGTTGCGCTTCGTCATGTCCTCCTTGCTGATGAACGAGCCATTGTCGACGGTCAGCGAGCGAATCTGCATGAGGTCCGGCGTCACGCCCGTGACGGACGTGTTCCAGTTCTGGTTGCCGTTGACGACCTGATACGAGGAGCTGACCGTCGGCGAGACGTACTGGATGTCCTTGATCTTCGCCTCGATGGCCTTGGCGTCATCGTATTTGAGTGTCTGCATCGAGCCGGCCGCACCGCGCGGGCCGCCACGGTTCGAGGAACCCGGCATGATGGTGATGGTGTTGGCGCCGAGGCTCTCGAAATTCGAGGTGATGCCCGTGCGCACGCCCATGCCGACCGAGACGAGCGCGATGACGGCGGCGACGCCGATGATGACGCCGAGCATCGTCAGCAGCGAGCGCATCTTGTTGGCCAAGAGCGCGTTAATCGCCATGACAAAACATTCCTTAAACAACATCCATGACCACACCCTTTCCTTCGTCGCGCGTGATCTGGCCGTCGCGCACGAGCAGCTGGCGGCTCGCACAGGCGGCGATCTCTGGCTCATGCGTGACGAGGATGATCGTGCGCCCTTTCTCGTGCATGTCCTCGAAGATTTCCATGATCTCCTTTGTGGACTTCGTGTCGAGATTGCCCGTCGGCTCGTCGGCCATGATGATATGCGGGTCGTTGACGAGTGCGCGCGCGATGGCGACGCGCTGGCGCTGGCCGCCCGAGAGCTCGTTCGGCAGGTGGTCGGCGCGGTCCTTGAGGCCGACTGCCTCGAGGAAGTGCATGGCGCGCTCCATACGCTCCTTGTGCCCGACGCCCGCATAGATGAGCGGCAGGGCGACGTTCTCGAGCGCCGAGATGCGAGAGAGTAGGTTGAAGTTCTGGAAGACAAACCCGATCTTCTTGTTGCGCGTCCTCGCGAGGGCGTCGTCGTCGAGACCTGCGACTTCCTCACCATCGAGCTTGTAGGAGCCCTCCGTCGGGCGGTCGAGACAGCCGAGGATGTTCATGAGTGTCGACTTGCCGGAGCCGGACGGCCCCATCAAGGCGGCAAACTCGCCCTTGTAGATGTTCGTCGTGATGCCGTTGAGCGCCGCGAGCTCCTCGCCGCCGATGTGGTAGATTTTCTTGATGCCTTGGAGCTGTATCGTCGCATACCGCTCTTCTGTCTTTTTCTCTCCTGTCATTGGACCACCTCAGAACATGGGGCCGCCGCGCCTGCTACTCGAGGAAGAGCTCGAGCTCTTCTTCTTCGCAGTGTACGTGCTGACGACATCCTCGCCCTCCTCGAGCCCCGAGAGGATCTCCACGTACTCATCGCTGTAGATGCCCGTCGTCACATAGCGGTTCTCCTGCGAGCCATCGGCATTGCGCACGATGACGTAGGAGCCGTTGGCATCCGTCTTAAGCGTCGAGATCGGCACGGCCAGCGTATCCGGCTTGTCGGCCGTATTGATCTCAACGCGTGCCGTCATGGCCGGCAGCAGCTGGCTGTCCGGGTCGTCGACATCGAGCGTGACGTAGTAATAGATGACACTGGCCGACGATGACGAGCTACTCGAAGAGCTGGAGCTCGAGCTCGTATCCCAGGAATTGCTCGTATCCGTCTGCGAGATCTTCGTGACGCGGGCCGTGAACGTCTTGTCGGTGTAGGTGTCGACGGTGAACGTCGCCTGCTGGCCGACCTTGATGTTGCCGATATCCGTCTCATCGACCTTGGCCTTGATCTGCTTGCTCGAAAGGTCGGCGATGCGCATGATGACCGTCGGGTTGTCCGAGGTCGCGACGGCCATCGTGCCGACCGTCTTGGGCTCGCCGACAACTGTGCCGTCCATCGGCGCGAGGATGCTCGTCTCCGATGCGTCCGACTCCGCCTGCGCGAGCTCTGAGACCGCCGTGTCATAGTTCATCTGCGCGTCCTCGAGCTGCTTCTGCGTATCGGCGCCGATGCTGTAGAGGTAGCTGATGCGCTCGTACTCGGCCTGCGTATTCGTGACCTTGTACTGCGCCTGGTCGCGCTTGGCCTCGTAGTCCTTGGCGTCGAGCGTCGCGACCGTCTGGCCGGCTGTGACCTTGTCGTTCTCCTTGACGAGCACGCTCTTGAGGCGGGCCGTGATCTTGGAGCTGACCTCGACTGAGTCGACTGGCTGGATTGTGCCCGTCGCCGAGACGGTCGACTTCATGTCCATGCGGACGACTTTCGTCGTCTCGACAGCGGCGGCCTGCTGGGCAGCCTGCTGCGCCTCATAGTATCGGTAGCCGCCAAAGGCACAGCCCGCGAGGACAAGCGCTGCGATGGCGAGCTTGACTTTCCCGTTTATCTTCACTTCGTAACCTCTCCTTCTGCCAGATCCTGGATGACCTGAGCGGATGCATCGCTCGCAGCAGCCTTGGGTTCACTTGCTGCGGCATCTGCCGCTTTCTTAGCGAGTCCCTTCGTCTCCTTGTCCGGCTTGGCATTCTCCGGCACGATGGGTTCCTGCAGGACGGCGCGCTCTGCCTTCTCGGCAGCTGTCGCCGTCATCTTGGCCGCGGCCTCTTTCTCCTGGTCTGTGAGCTCGATGCCCATGGCATTCTCGACCGTCGCCTTGTAGCGCGCGTAGTCGTACTCCGCGCTGATGTAGTTGAGGCGCGCCGTCGAGAGGGCTTCCTGCGCGTCGATGATGTCGAGCATCAGGCCCTCGCCGGCACGGTACTTCTCGCGCGCGATGAAGTAATCTTCCTCCGCCTGCTTGACGGCATCACCCGTGGAATTCAGGCGCTTCTCCGCCTCGCGCATGTTGTAGTATGCCTGGCGCAGCGAGAGGTCGATGTCCTCCTGGTCCTTCGTCAGTGTGAGCTTTGCGACGTCGCGGCTCGTCTCGGCCTCCTGGACCTTGGCGCGCGTCAGTCCGTTGTCCCAGAAGTTCCACGAGAGCGTTGCGCCAGCCGTGATATCGGAGTCGGAGCTCGTCGCGGGCTTAAACGAATGCGACCAGCTCGGGCCAGCACTCAATGTCACGCTCGGACCGAAGTCTGCCTTCGCCGCCTTGACCGCATTCTCCGCCTGCTGGTACTTGTAGAGGTCGATCATGAGGTCCTTGCGGTTCCGGTAGGCGTAATCGATGCAGGAGTCCATGTCGATGTTAAACTGGTCGTAAGAGAAATCCGATGTCAGGTTCAGCGGCTCACTGCGGTCGATGTTGAGGTAGTTGCGCAGCGTGGCGAGGTCCACCTCGTAGCTGTTCTGCGCCTTGATGAGGTCCTGCGCCGCATTGCTGAGCTCGACAGAAGAACGGATGACATCGATGCGCGCCTTCGAGCCGGCTGCGTAGAGCTGGCTGACATTCGTGTAGTGGTCCTGATACTTGTCGACCGTCTCCTGGCGCACGTCGACTGTGCGGCGCGCCTCGAGCGCATCGTAGTACGCCTTGATGACGTCGAGCTTGAGGTTCTCGCGACTGCGCTCCGTCGAGAGCTCTGCCGCCTTGAGGCCAAGCACACCGCTGTCGATGTTGGCCTCTGCCTTGCTACTCGTGTAGAGCGGATACGATGCCGTGACGCCAATCTCGTTCTTCGAGTCCGTGCTGGAGGAGCGCTTCAAGGTCGTATCGAATGATTCAGTGCCCGTGATTTTCAGACCGTTATCGATCTTTGCCTGCTGCAGCTGTGCCCTTGCCGTGTCCTCGCCCTTCTGCGTGATGCGCAGGCTCGTGTTCTGCGCGAGGGCCAGATTGATGGCGTCCTGCAGGGAAAGGTCTGCGCAGGATGCAGACGGCAATCCGAGGAACATGGCAGCTGCGAGCAGCGCCACTCCCCTGCCGCACGATCTTCTCTTCATTTTCAATCCTCTCCTATGTACTGTACGATATGCGATTATACGATATGATGCAACAGATCCCTATTTTATGTTATTGTCATCAAACAAATATATGTTAGAATAAAATTGCTATCGTTATCCTATATGAAAGTTAAATATCTATTAAGAAAGGAACTTGTCCTATGAACCCGTATCTTGACCAGGCGCGCGAACTCCTGGGCCGCTTCTACGGCTACCGCGATTTTCGGCCCGCACAGGCGCCCGTGATCGAAAGCCTGCTCGCAGGGCACGACACGCTCGCCATCATGCCGACGGGCGCGGGCAAATCCATCTGCTTCCAGATTCCGGCGCTGATCTTCCCAGGCCTCACGCTCGTCATCTCGCCGCTGATCTCCTTGATGAAGGATCAGGTCGACGCCCTCATCGAGCAGGGCATCCCCGCCACCTACATCAACAGCTCGCTCTCCCTCGCCGAGTCCGACGCGCGCCTTTCGGCCATTGCACAGGGCAGGTACAAGCTCGTCTACGTCGCACCAGAGCGGCTCGACACCAGCTACTTCCAATACATCCTCGACAAGCAGTCCATCTCGATGGTCGCCGTCGACGAGGCGCACTGCCTCTCGCAGTGGGGCCATGACTTCCGGCCGAGCTACCAGCAGATTGCGCCGTTCATCGCTGCGCTGCCGCGCCGCCCGCTCGTCTCTGCCTTCACGGCGACGGCGACGCCGGAGGTCCGAGCGGACATCGTGCGTCTGCTCGGCTTGCAAGAGCCGCACATCCATGTCACGGGCTTCGACCGGCCCAACCTCTACTTTGAGGTGCGCCGCGGTGAAAACAAGAAGGCCTTCATCGAGCGCTACCTCAAGAGCCACCCGAGCGACGCCGGCATCATCTACGCCGCGACGCGCAAGGACGTCGACGCGCTCTACATCCTGCTCGCGCGCAAGCACTTCGCCGTGGGGCGCTACCATGCAGGCCTCAGCGATGAGGAGCGCGCGCGGGCACAGGACGACTTCCTCTACGACAACGTGCAGGTCATCGTCGCGACGAATGCCTTCGGCATGGGCATCGATAAGAGCAACGTGCGCTTCGTCATCCACTACAGCATGCCCAAGAACATCGAGGCGTACTATCAGGAAGCGGGCCGCGCGGGGCGCGACGGCGAGCCCGGCGAGTGCATCCTGCTGTTCTCGCCGCAGGACACGCAGACCCAGAAGTACCTCATCGATGTCTCGACCGAAGATGAGGAGCGCAAGCGCCACAACCTCGGGCGCCTGCAGAAGATGGTCGACTACTGTCACACGCCAGAGTGCCTGCGCCACTTCATCATTCAGTACTTCGGCGAGAAGGATGCGCCTGCGACGTGCGGCAACTGCGGCAACTGCAAGGCCGGCCTCGAGGAGCATGACGTGACGATCGACGCCCAGAAGGTCTTCTCCTGCGTCTACCGCATGCGCGAGCGCTTCGGCCTGACGCTCGTCGCCCAGGTGCTCAAGGGCTCGTCAGACAAACGCGTGCTCGCCCTGCACCTCGACACGCTCTCCACCTACGGCCTCATGAAGGAGCGCAGCCTCGCGGACATCAAGCTGCTCATCCAGCGCTTCGTCGCGACGGATTATCTCGCCCTGACCGAGAGCAAGTACCCCGTCCTGACCCTGCAGCCCTCCGCCTACGCCGTCCTGCGCGGTCAAGCGAAGGTCCTGCAGGCCGTGCCGAAGGAGGTCACGAAGCAGGCCGAGGCGCCGGAGCTCTTCGAGTACTTGCGCGCCCTGCGCAAGGAAATCGCGCTGCGCGACCACATCCCGCCCTACGTCGTCTTCTCCGACGCGACGCTCAAGGACATGTGCGCCGTCCTGCCGAAATCGCACGAGGAGATGCTGCTCGTCAAGGGCATCGGCGAGCACAAGCTGCAGAAATACGGCGAGGCGTTCCTCGCCTGCATCGCGGAGCACCGCCCCAAGGGGTGATAAGAGCCAAAAAGCGCAATGCCATGAGGCATTGCGCTTTTTCTATATCCGCCGTTACTGGAGCTTCTCTTTCAGGACTTCCTTGGCCTTCTCGAGCTGCACGTCCGTCGTCGCGCCCTCAGGCAGTTCTACCTCGACGTCAGGCTCGATGCCCGTGCCGTCGATGCAGCGGCCGTTCGGCGTGTAGTACTTTGCGATGGTCAGCTTGAGGCCGTCGTCATGGAGCATCGGCACGACGACCTGGACGGAGCCCTTGCCGTACGACTTCGTGCCGACGAGCGTCGCGGCACCCGTATCCTGCAGCGCACCTGCGAGGATCTCCGAGGCGCTCGCGCTGTTGCCGTCAATCAGCACGACGATTGGGTACTTGCTCTCTTCGAGTTTCGACTCATGGACCTCCTTCGAGCCGTCGCGCTCGACGACCGAGACGATGGGGCCCTTCGGCACGACCATGTTCGCAATCTCGACGCAGCTCGTGACGAGGCCGCCGGGGTTCTCGCGCAGGTCGATGATGAGTCCCTTCATGCCCTGTTCTTCGAGCGAGTCGTAGGCGGCCTTGAACTCCTTGCCCGTGTTCTCCGAGAACGAGGCGATGCGGATGTAACCCATGCCGTCCTCGAGCATCGTGCCCTTGGCCGTATCAATCTTGATGGTCGCGCGCTCGATCGTGTAGTCCTGCGTCTCGCCGTCGCGCTCGATCGTCAGGACGACCTTCGTGCCGACTTCGCCGCGGATGTGCATGGCAACCTCCTCCGGCTGCATCTCCGAGACCGGCGTGCCGTCGACGGCCATGATCTCATCGCCAGCCTCGAGGCCGGCATGCTGGCCCGGCGTGTCGTCGAGGACGGAGATGATCGTGACCTTGCTGTCCTTGAAGCCCATCGTCACGCCGATGCCGCCAAACTCACCCTCCGTATGCTCCTTGAGCTGCTCGAACCGGTCGGCATTCATGTAGAGGGAGTGCGGGTCCCCGAGGGACTGCACCATGCCGGATATCGCGCCGTCCATGAGCTTCGTCTCATTGACATCTGACACGTAGCGCGCCTCGATGAAGCGCTTGACGCCGAGGAAGCGAACGATATCCGCGACCTCATTGCTGTGGATGCCAAAGGCGAAGCAGAGGCCGGCAATCGTCAGGAAGGACGAGAGCACAGCCGTCAACAGGACGCCGATGATAATTTTTTTCTTGCTCATGTTTTACATCCTCTTCAGAGAGATAGAGATAATCAAAGATAGGAATACGGGCTGACGGGCTCTCCATTCTGCCGCACTTCAAAGTGACAGTGCGGTCCCGTGGAATTGCCCGTCGAGCCGCAGTACGAGATGACCTGGCCCTGGCTCACGCTCTGCCCCGCGCTGACCGCCAGCGACTGGTTGTGGCCGTAGAGCGTCGTGATGCCGCCGCCGTGATTGATGATGACGGTGTTGCCGTAGCCGGAGACCCAGCCCGCGTACTCGACCGTGCCGCTCTGCGCCGCATGGATGGGCACGCCGTAGTCGGCGCCGATGTCGACGCCGCTGTGGAACTTCTGCATGCCCGTGATCGGATGAACGCGCCAGCCGAACTCACTCGTCACACTGCCGGAGACCGGCCAGATCATCGCGCCGCTGCCCGAAGGCGCCGCGCTGCCCATGCCGCGCTCCCGTATCATCTCGCCGATCTGGCGCGAAGCGCGCATGAGTTCCTCATACTGCTGATCGATGAGGGCTTTGTCCGTGCGCAGGCGCTCAATGAGCGCCTCGCGCCGCTTGACCTTCTCCTCCATGTCTGCGCGCGCCAGATGCGCCTTCTCCTCCTGCTCGGCCTGCGTCAGGCGGTCCTGTGCAAGGCTTGCCTGGCGCAGCTCGATGCTGTCCTTCTCCTCCTGCACGCCGCGCACGAGCGCGTAGTCCTGGCGGATGATGCGCTTCAGGAGGTCCATGCGCGTGAGGAAGTCCTGGAAATCGTGCGCGCCGAACAAGACGTCGAGGTACGAGACCTGCCCGTTGATGTAGATATCACGCACGCGCCGGCCGAGCCGCTCCTGCTTGGCTTCATAGTCCTTCTGCAGGACAGCGAGTTCTTCTTCGTTCTGCTTGAGGCGCGCGTCGGTCGCATCGAGCTCCGCCTTGCGCGCTTCGTGTTCCTTGATAGCCGCGTCGGCCGCCTCGTCGAGCGCGCGCTTCTCCTCTGAGACGTTATCGATCTTGCTCTGCAGCTCATTGCTCTGCTGCAGCTTCGCTGCCGCCTGGCTCTCATAGCCGCCCTTGTCGTCTGAGAGGGCCGCCGCCAGGCTGACCGGCTCCAGCAGCAGCGAAAAAACGAGCATCAGGGACGCGGCCCTGCCGCATCTATCCTTCATATGTCACACGCCCCCTTCCTCACACGCGCAGGAAGCGCTTGAGCGAGATGACCGAACCGATCGCGCCGATGACAATGCCCGCCAAGAGGATTGCGAGCGTCACGTAATTCATGAACGGATACTGCGGCATCAGCGGGAAGAAGGCCAGCGTGCTGTAGATCTTGGCCGCCATCGCCGCGTAGAAGCTGCGCAGCGCGACGGCCGCGATGAAGCCGCCGATGCAGCCGAGCACGATACCCTCTAAGAGGAACGGCCAGCGGATGAACCAGTCCGTCGCGCCGACGTACTTCATGATGGCGATCTCCTTGCGCCGCGCAAAGACCGTCAGGCGTATCGTGTTGGAGATGATGAAGAGCGTCGCGCCGCCTAAAAGGCCCATGAGGACGAAGCCGAAGATGCGCATGAGCCGCGTGATGTCGAAGAGGTGCTCGACGACATCCTGGCCGTACTTCGCCTCCTCCACGCCCTGCATCGCGGCGATGGCGCCGGCCGCCGATTCGACGACAGATGGCGTCGTGACCGTCACCTCGAAGGCATCGGGCATCGGGTTGTCTTCAGAGAGCGCGTCGAGCAGGTACTTCTGGTCACCGAGCCTCTCCTTGAGGCGCTCCTTGGCCGTCTCGCGGTCGACATAGGTGACCGAGTCAATGCCCTGCAACGACTCGATGTCGTAGCCGATCTGACGCTTCTCTCGGTCCGTCAGATGGTCCTCGAGGTAGACGCTGATCTGCACCTGGGACTCGAGCATGCCGGCCAGCCGGTTCATGTTGAGCACGAGGATCAGGAAAACGCCGAGCACGAAGAGCGAGACGGCGACCGTGCCAATGGAGGCAAAGGTCATCCAGTTGTTGCGGCGCAGCGAGTGGAACACCTCCTGGATGAAGTACTCGCCCGTCTTAAGCTTCATAGCCGTAGCCTCCCTTCGCCTCGTCGCGCACGATGTGGCCGTCCTCGATGGCGATGACGCGGCGCTGCATCGTGTCGACGATGGTCTTGTCGTGCGTGGCCATCACGATGGTCGTGCCGGCGAGGTTGATGCGGTTGAAGATGTCCATGATGTCCCAGCTCGTCTCCGGGTCGAGGTTGCCCGTCGGCTCGTCGGCGATGACGATGGCCGGGTCGTTGACGATAGCGCGGGCAATCGCCACGCGCTGCTGCTCGCCGCCCGAGAGCTGCGAGGGGAAGCAGCGGAACTTGTCGCGCAGGCCGACGACGTCGAGCACGGCGTTGACATTGCGCTGCATGAGGCGCCGCGGCGCCTCGATGACCTGCATCGCAAAAGCGACATTCTCAAAGACCGTCTTGTCCGGCAGCAGCCGGTAGTCCTGGAAGATGACGCCGAGGCCGCGCCGCAGATACGGCACCTCGCTGCGCTTCATGTGGACGACATCGCGCCCATTGACGAAGAGGCTGCCGCTCGACGGCAGTTCCTCGCGGAAGAGCATCTTGATGAAGGTGGACTTGCCCGCGCCGCTGGCGCCGACGATGAAGACGAAGTCTCCCGCTTCGATATCGACATTCACATGGTCGAGGGCCACAGCTCCATTCTCATAGATCTTCGAGACATCGCGCATGTGGATCATGGTTCTCTCCTTTACACCTCAGTACTTATATCTTGATTCAAAAAAGAGGACTCAGCGACGAGTCCCCTTCTCCTGATTGCCTATGAGCTGCAGTGCAAGCTCCGCATTGCGCGCCGCAAGGTCGCGCAGTTTTGCGAGGAGCTCCGCATTGCGCTTGCGGAACACCGCCTTATCGTTCCACTTGCGGCGGATCTCCGCCATGAGCTCGTCTGCCGTGACATCGTCAAGGCTGCCGACCGGCTTCTCCCCGATTGAGGCGAGGAAGCGGTCGATCTTCGGGTCGTACGAGACGCCGATCATCGGCACGCCCATGACGCCGGCGAAGATCAGCGCGTGCAGGCGGATGGCGAGCATCAAGTCCATGTTGCCGACGAGCGAGAGGAACTCGCTCGTCGTGTACTCGTCCTTGAGCACCGTGCAGGGCTCATGCGTGCGCTCCGCGATTGACTCCGCCGCATGGACATCCTCAGGGAACTGCATGGGCAGGAAGACGACGCGGGCCCCGAGCTCCCGCACGATGCGGTCCGAGACCTCGGCCATGACGTCCTTGAAGTGCGTCTCGTGCTGCCAGTTGCGCACGGAGATGCCGACGACCGGCTCTGCACCATCGGCATGATAGCGCTTGAAGATGGCGCGCCCGGCCGCCTTGTCGACCGGATGGATGGCGAGCACCGGGTCAGCCGTGCACTCGATCTTCGGCTTCGTGATGCCGAGCCTGGCAAGCTCCGCCAAGGAGCCCTTGTCGCGCACGGTGATGAGATCGACACGGTTGCCGATCACGCGCATCGCGAACTCCGCCAGGCCGCCGATGATGGGGCCGATGCCCTGTGCGTAGAGCATGACCTTCTTGCGCATGACGACAGCCAGGAAGATGATGGCGAGGTAGTAGTAGAGGCTCCGGCGGCTCGTCACATTCTGGAGCAGGCTGCCACCGCCGCTGATGAGCAGGTCGGCGTGCCAGAGCGCTTTGATGATAGAAGGAAAGCCAAGCCAGGAAATGGACTCCACGCCGTGGCGCTCGCTCGTATCAGCAGGGCTCGCCGAGATCACCGTGATATGAAGTTTTGGGTCGAGATCCCCGAGGACCTCCAGCATCGCGGCCAGCATCGCTTCATCGCCAGCATTCTTGGAGCCGTAATATCCCGATACGACAATCCTTCTCTCCATCAGTCTGCTTTACTCTCCTTTTTTTCAGCTGCATTAGCTTTGTGGGCTCTGGCCATGACAGCCTGCCAGAGCTCTACCAGAATCATCGCGACAGCGCCGATGCCAGCGCCGAGGACGATGCCTCCGATGCCGCGCATGAACGACATGTACACCGGCGTGCGCATGTGCGCGAACGTCTCGACCATCGATCCCTGTCCGATGGTCGCCACGAGGACGAGCGCAAAGAACACCATCGTCGGCCACTTGCGCAGCGCCGCCATCGCGGCGAGCATGAAGGCCGGGTGGCCGATCATGAGCTCCTTCGTGCGCGGGCGGGCGTAGAAGGCCTGCTCGAGGAAGGCGCGGAAGCGCAGCTCTGTCTGCGAGACCGGCATGCCCGACGTATGGCCGCTGCGCGCGACAAAGACGACGCCCGCGACGAGCACGACGAGCATGACGAGCAGGGTCTTGACCTTGACCGGCATGTCGAGGATGCGCTTCAATTGTTCGACGACGCCTTCCGTATCGTCCATGCGCCCGTCAAAGATGTCGAAGCGCTGCAGGAAGGCGATGCCGACGAGGATGAGCGGCAGGACAAACGTCAGCTTGATGCCGCGGAAGATGTTGAACTCGAGGAAGTACTGCGTGTCAGCCAGCGAGGCCGAGAGGTACGCCGCACCGATGTACGAGAGTGCACCCGTGACGAAGAGCGCGATGGCCGCCGTCACGATGAGGCGCGGCAGCGCGATGCGGGCCTTCTCCTTGCAGGCGCGCACACGGTCGAGCTGGAAGATGACCGCGATGGCCGGGAAGACGTTCGCGCTGGCGAGCGCCGCGACGACGCGGATCTTCGAGCCATTGCCCATGAGGACCGGCACCGCCGCCAGGAGGCCGACGATGACAAGCAGGATGTACTGATAGCGCGGGCGTGCATTGAGGCGCGGGATCACGAGCGAGAGGTAGAGGATACCCGCTGCCGCGACGCCGAGCATGACGAGCGCGCGCAGGACCTTCGAGGCATTGTAGGTCTCAAAGGTGCCGGCCTTGCCGATCGTGTAGCCATGCGCCACAAGCTTGTCGTGCGTCTCCTGGAAGTACTTCATGTTCGTTTCCATGAGGCTCATGTTCGGCGAGGGCTTGTCGTAGATGCGCAGCAGATCGATGCGGATGTTGCGCTCCTCGTCCGTGTTGGACCAGCGCTCGACGGCCGTATCGATCTTGAGCTTCGGCTGCTCATCCTTCGGGATGGAATAAAGGCGTGCGACGTGGTCGTAGCCGAGTCCCTTCGCGATCTCCTCCATGCCGTCCTGCTTGTAGAACTGCAGCTGCGTGACCGCCTCGATGAGGCCGAGATTGATCTGGCGCTCCTTCATCTCGTCAATCGTCGTCTGCAGAGCCTTCGGCGCACCGAGCGATTGCTGGCCGGAGAAGACGATCTCCGACACGTCGAAGCCGTCGAGGCGCGCAAAGACGGCCTTGACGTCATCCGGTGTGCAGTTCTCGTAGTTGCTCGGGCGCGCGAGGACGTGGAAGCCCGCATCGTTGACGGCCTTCATCTCATCCGTCGGCATGCCGAGGTTCATCTTGAGGAAGGAGTCATAATGAGCCTTGACCGCAAGGACTTCTTCATTCCCGACCTGCAGGACCGTCACGCGGTCGCTGCCGAGGCGGCGCAGCAGGTCTTCCTTCACTTCTTTATAGGTCTGTGGATCGTGACCGACGACGTAGACTTCCTTGCCGTTGATCTTGCCGGAGGCAACGAGCTGGCGCCAGGAAGGGTCCTCGAGCGTTCCTGCATGGTAGCTCTCCAGGATTTTGCTGCCGTCGATTGCCGCAGCCTTGCCATTGTCGTTGAGCTTCTTGAAGGTCGTCTCATAGACAGCCAGGGAGGAGATGCCCGCTTCCTTTGCTTTCTCGAGCACGACGCTCTCCGGCAAGCCCTCGCGCTGTGCGAGTTCCTGCAGCCCTTCGTAATCGATGGCGAGGTCGACCTGACGGTTGGCGCGCTCTACCGCATTGCGCTGGAAGCTGATGGCCAGAGCCGCCAGCAGGCCAATGACGATGACCAGCACGAGCCAGCGATTGTACTTGAATACCTTCATCTAATCCACCTTATCTCAAAAACCATTATTCTTCACCCGCACGGACGAGGACACTGCCCTCCTGCTGATCCACCGAGACGATGCGCATCTTGAGCGGCAGCTGCTCCGGCTTCACGAGCGCGATGCGCCCGAGCGTATCGCCGAGCCGCGCCGTGCCGAAGGGCGAGTTCTGGATGTCGAACTGATCCGTGTCGAAGTACAGCGTCCCGTCATCCGCCACGATGTGACCGACGAGCGAGAGCTGTGCCTTGTGCCCGAGGAGATTCGTATCGGCCGTCACGAGGACATTGTCATCCGTGATGTGCACCTCGACATTGTCCGCCTTGCTGATTTTGCGGGCCAGCGCCTCGCGCAGGCCGTTCTCGTCAAACATGGCCGTCAAGGAGAGCGCCTCTGCCTGCGAGAGTGCCAGGCGGCCCTCCGAGAAGGCTCCGAAGTCAAAGACCGTATTGCGGCCGGAAAGCGCCATCTCGTGGACGCGCAGCTGGCCGACCTGTCCATCCTGGACCGTGACCTTGAGGCTGTCCGTCCGCCCGAGCAGCAGCTTGAGCCGCGGCGAAGCAGAGAGCTCTACCTCCACATGCGGCGTCGAGAACTTCTGAGAAAGACGGCTTTCAAGCGCGCTCTCGACGACGGGAGGCAGCAAGAGCTCTCCGAGCACGATTAATATTATGAAGAACAAGCCCGTAATAGTCAAGGCTTTTCGCAATTTCATCACCTGCCAATGGAACAAGGAGCCAGAAGCACTGCTCCTGACTCCTCTGAAAACAAGACTCAGATTTCATGATTTGCTTTCGCCGCGAGGAAGGCGCGGATAAACATATCGATGTCGCCATCCATGACGGCCTGGACATTGCCCGTCTCGACATTCGTGCGGTGGTCCTTGACCATCGTGTACGGCTGGAAGACATAGGAGCGGATCTGGCTGCCCCATTCGATCTTCTGCTGGTCGCCCTCGAGCTTCGCGAGCTCTGCTTCCTTCTTCTCCATCTCGAGCTCGAAGAGCTTGGCGCGCAACATCTTGAGGCACTGCTCGCGGTTCTGGAGCTGGGAACGCTCGTTCTGGCACTGCACGACGATGCCCGTCGGCATGTGCGTCATGCGCACGGCGGATGACGTCTTGTTGATGTGCTGGCCGCCAGCGCCCGAAGCGCGGTACGTGTCGACGCGGACGTCCGACATATTGATGTTGACCTCGACGTTGTCGTCGATCTCCGGCATGATGTCGCAGGCCGCGAACGACGTGTGGCGGCGTGCCTGCGCGTCGAACGGCGAGATGCGCACGAGGCGGTGGATGCCCTTCTCGGAGCGAAGGAAGCCGTAGGCGTTGTGGCCCTTGATGAAGAGCGTCGCGCTCTTGACGCCGGCCTCATCGCCCGGCAGCAGGTCAGCCGTCTCGACCGTGAAGCCGTGGCGCTCTGCCCAGCGGCCGTACATGCGCAGCAACATCTGCGTCCAGTCCTGCGCCTCCGTTCCGCCCGCACCGGCGTGCAGCGTCAGTATAGCATTGTTGGCATCGTACGGGCCCGACAGGAGAACTTCGAGCTGCAGGGACTCAAGGCCCTCTGCGACAGCAGCGAGTTCCGACTTGACGTCTTCTTCCATGCTCTCGTCCTGCTCTTCCATGCCCATCTCCCAAAGGGTCTGCGCATCCTCGAACTTCGCGACGAGATTCTTGTACTTGTCGACGCTGATCTTGACGTCGTTGAGTTCCTGATTGATCTTCTGGGCCTTCTCTGCGTCATCCCAGAACGTCGGCTCACCCATCTTGTATTCGAGCTCGGCGATCTTCTCCTCTTTCGCCGGGACCTCGAGCGATTCACCCATCTGGTCCAGCTTCGTCTTGAGTTCGCCAAGCTGCGGTTTGATATCTTCGAGCATAATATCCTTTCCTCTTTGTGATTGATGATTTATTCGTTCTTGCCGCAGCAGTTCTTGTACTTCTTGCCGCTGCCGCACGGGCACGGATCGTTGCGCCCGACCTTCTTGCCGTCCTTCGTCACGGGCTTCTTCTTGACCTCGGCCGCGCTGACCTCGTCACCATGCGAAGCCTGGGCGTTCTGCAGGTGATCCTGCAGCTGCGACTTCTGCTTCTTGATGATCTCTTCCATCTTGGCCTTATCCTGCTCCGAAACGGCTTCCGGTGCAGCCGACTGCTGGGCAGCCGCCTGCTTTGCCGCGGCTTCCTGCTGCTGTTCCGGCGTGATGATGCTCACGTGGTACATCAGCGAGGCAATCTGGTCCTGGATGTCGGCCTCCATCTCTTCGAACATGTCGAGCGCTTCGATCTTGTACTCGACGAGCGGGTTGCGCTGGCCATAGGCGCGCAGGTTGATGCCGTCGCGCAGCATATCCATGTGGTCGAGATGCTCCATCCACTTCTTGTCGACGACGCGCAGCATGACGACCTTCTCGAGCTCGCGCATGTTGTCCTCGCCAAAGAGCAGCTCGCGGTTGTGATAGCCTTCCTCCGCGAGTTTCTCGAGGCATTCCTGCAGCTCGTCGCGGCTCATCGCAGCGAGCTCTTCCTTCTTGAGGCGGCCCTGCGGCGCGTAAATCTTCTCGGCATCCTCGATGAGGCCGTCGAGCTGCCACTCCTCCGGGTAGAGCTGCGCGTTGGCGTACTGGTCCATCTCCGCGCGGATGATGTGCTTGACCATGCCCATGATATTCTCACGCAGGTTCTCGCCGAAGAGGATCTTGCGGCGCTCGCCGTACATGACTTCACGTTGCTGATTCATGACATCGTCATACTCGAGGACGTGCTTGCGGATGTCGAAGTTGCGCGCCTCGACCTTCTTCTGCGCGTGCTCGATGGAATTCGTGATGAGCTTGTGTTCGATTGGCTCGTCCTCGTCCATGCCGAGCTTGTCCATGATGCCCGAGATGCGGTCCGAGGCGAAGAGGCGCAGCAGGTCGTCTTCGAGTGACAGATAGAAGCGCGATGCACCCGGGTCACCCTGACGGCCGGCACGGCCGCGCAGCTGGTTGTCGATGCGGCGTGACTCATGGCGCTCCGTGCCGATGATGAAGAGGCCGCCGAGCTCCGGCACGCCCTCACCGAGCTTGATATCCGTACCGCGGCCTGCCATGTTCGTCGCGATCGTCACGGCACCCTTCTGGCCGGCGCCCGCGATGATCTCTGCTTCCTTCTCGTGGAACTTGGCGTTGAGCACGTTGTGCGGGATGCCATTCTTCCGGAGGATGGCGCTGAGCTCCTCCGACTGCGTGATGGAGGTCGTGCCGATGAGGACCGGCTGCCCCTTCGCGTGCAGCGAAGTGACGGCACGGCCTACAGCCTTGTACTTCGCGCGCTTCGTCTTGAAGATGAGGTCCGGGTAATCCTTACGGATGACCGGCTTGTTCGTCGGCACGACGATGACCGGCAGGTTGTAGATCTTGAGGAACTCGTCCTCCTCCGTCTTGGCCGTGCCCGTCATGCCCGCGAGCTTGTCGTACATGCGGAAGTAGTTCTGGAAGGTGATGGTCGCGAGCGTCTGGCTCTCACGCTGAATCTTCACGCCTTCCTTTGCCTCGATGGCCTGATGCAGGCCGTCCGAGTAGCGGCGGCCCTCCATGAGGCGGCCCGTGAACTCATCGACGATGATGATCTCACCGTTGCGCACGACGTAGTCGCGGTCGCGCTTCATCAGCGCCTTGGCGCGCAGAGCAGCCGTGAAGCAGTGCGAGAGCTCGATGTTCTCCGGTGCGTAGAGGTTGTTGATGCCGAGGATCTTCTCGACCTTCGGGATGGTGTTGTCGGCCGGCGCGACCGTCTTCTGCTTCTCGTCGACCGTGTAGTCGATGCCTTCCTTGAGGCCAGAGACGGCCTTGGCCATGACGGCATACATGTCCGTCGACTTGGCGCCAGGGCCCGAGATGATGAGCGGCGTGCGCGCCTCATCGATGAGGATGGAGTCGACCTCATCGACGATGGCATAGTGGAGCTTGCGCTGGACCATCTGCTCCGGATAGATGACCATGTTGTCGCGCAGGTAGTCAAAGCCGAACTCGTTGTTCGTGCCGAAGGTGACGTCGCGGCTGTACGCGAACTTGCGCTCGGGGAAGTCCATGTCGTGCACGACGAGGCCGACCGTCAGTCCGAGATAGCGGTAGAGACGGCCCATGTCCTCGCTGTCGCGGCGGGCCAGGTAGTCGTTGACCGTGACCATGTGGACGCCCTCACCCGTCAGGGCATTGAGGTAGACCGGCAGCGTCGCGACGAGCGTCTTGCCTTCGCCCGTGCGCATCTCTGCAATCCTGCCCTCATGCAGGCACATGCCGCCGATGAGCTGCACATCGAAATGGCGCATGCCGAGCACGCGGCGCGAGCCCTCGCGGACGACAGCAAAGGCTTCGGGCAGGATATCGTCAAGCGTCTCACCATTCGCGAGGCGCTCACGGAACTTGTTCGTGTATCCCGTCAGCTTGTCGTCTGTCAGAACCTGCATCTGCGGCTCCAGCGCATTGATCTTCTCGACCACCTTGCGATAGCGGGCAATCTCTTTATCGTTATTGTCACCTAAGAATCTCTTGATGAATCCCAGCAACCAAATCACTCCTTACTGCGTGTGGGGCTGCATGTGCTTCCCCTATAGTTAACCTACCTTACAATATTATCAGACTGACCTTTATAAGTCAATTTTCCCTTTGCTCTGCAGTGCAGGAGAGATGGCGGAAGTTCACCGGCTCGACCTCTGCCTTTCGCAGCGCCTCCCCGACGCGCGGCGAGAGGATGGCCGCGAGCTCCGCCTCAAAGTCATGCTGCCAGCCGCTGTCTTCCTGGAGCACATCGTTTTTCATACCGGGATGCATCATGACCTCCGTCGTCCCCTGCGGCAGATGCGCAATGAGATGCAAGAGCTCGCCTTCACTGACCGCCTCGCCCGCAACGATGCCGGCAAAATTATCCGGCGTCAAGAGGCCTCGGCGGTGCGCCTTGCAGGCGGCGAGGCGTGCAAGCGTGCTGAGGCCCAGGCGCCCGACGAGCTGCCCGAGCCCGCCAAACGCACCGGCAAAGAGCGGCGTGCGCGGCGTGCGCACGGCCCGGATGCCCGCGCGCGCCGCGAGGTCCAGGACGATGTCGATGATGCCCGGCAGTGTGTGCATGTGCTGATGGCTGTCCACATGCGAGATGGGAATCCCCGTCGCTTCGACCTTCTGGAGCTGCGCGGCGAGCTCACGCCGGACCTCTTCGAGATTGATGCTGCCCTTCAGATAGCGCTTGAGGAGCGCCGTGTGGTCCGGCAGGAAATCACCCTCTGAGCCGACGAGCGAAGGAATCTCCTCCGGCGGCAGGATGGGATGGCCATCGACGAGCGTGAAGTGGACGCCGAGGCCGAGCTCCTCGTGGCGGCGCGCGATGTCGATAGCTCCCGCAAAGGCAGCGCCGCCCGGCATGACCGTCGCCGAGCGCAGGCAGCCGTGCACGAGCCCTTCCTCCACCGCCCGATTGATTTCCGCATGACGGCCGAAGTCGTCGGCATTGATGATGATGTAGCGCAAGACAGGTACCTCTTCTTTCTTGATGCATGAAATAGATGGCATGGAAAAAGGAGCCCGCAAGCAGGCTCCTCTCATTTCAAAGTGTCAAAGTGGGTGTACAATCAGTTATCCGACTCGATGAGACCGTAGTTGCCATCATCGCGGCGGTAGACAACATTGACTGCCTCCGTCTCCGCATCGCGGAAGACGAAGAAGTTATGGTTCAAAAGATTCATCTCCATGATGGCTTCCTGGACATCCATCGGCTTGACGATGAAGTGTTTCGTCTTGACGACCTTATAGGTGTCGCTCTCATCATGAACGTCCGGCATCGGGCTCGACTTGAGCTCTTCCGTCTTGAACTGGCCAGAACGCAGGCGGCGCGCGAGTTTCGTCTTCTGTTTATGGATCTGGCGCTCCAGTTTCTCTACGACAAGGTCGATGGAGGTGTACATATCCATCGTCGATTCCTCGCCACGCAGCAGGATGCCACCGGGGATTGGGACAGTGACCTCGACGATGTGGCGGCCCTTCGAAACCGTCAGCAGCACCTTGATATCGCCGACGGAATCAAAGTATTTCGTGACTTTGCCAACGCGTTTCTCCACGTACTCACGCAGGGAAGGAGTGATCTCGATATTCTTGCCTCTTACAGTGAATGTTGCCATAAGACACATCCCCTTTCTTATTTCTATGCCGCCAAGCGGCACAATTTATTGAAGAAAGCAATGCGCCGGACACTGTTGGATGTTACAGTTTCCTATCCTATCCGAGAGATCCGAACGCTTTCTGTTTATATTGATAGTATTCGCCAAAGCCGCACGAATCCCTTCTTCCAAATCCGGAAAATACAATTATTTTCTTGCAAATCTGCAACCCGGGCAAAAAGAAAAGCCAAGTCCCGTCTCCGGGACCCGGCTCTTTTCATTCGTTCTTATGCCGTCTTGATGACGTTGGCAGCCTGCGGGCCACGCGCACCCTCGACAATCTCGAACTCGACATCCTGACCCTCATTGAGCGTCTTGAAGCCTTCGTCCTGGATTGCGGAGAAATGGACGAATACATCATCGCCGCCTTCGCGCGCGATGAAGCCGTAGCCTTTCTCAGGACTGAACCATTTTACTTTGCCAACCATAATGATTCCTCCTACACAAATCAAAAACCGTCAGGATAATGGGCATCCTGATTCACTTTCGATTATACTGAGTCGTTGCGGGGTTGTCAATGGGATTGTTCCCTGTCAACACGACTGCATGTGAGGAATACCATTGTCTCATCTCCAAGTAGGACGGGCTGGCAATCTGTCACTCCGATATGGTTCTCAGCGATCTCAGAGACCTCAGAGGACTTTCGAGAGGAAGAGGCGCGTGCGCTCTTCTTTCGGGTGCTCGAAGACTTCCTTCGGGTCGCCCTGCTCGATGATGCGTCCGTCGTCGACGAAGAGCAGGCGGTCGCCCACCTCGCGCGCAAAGCCCATCTCGTGCGTGACGATGACCATCGTCATGCCCTCTTCGGCGAGCTTGCGCATGACGTCGAGGACTTCGCCGACCATCTCCGGGTCGAGTGCGGAAGTCGGCTCGTCGAACAGCATGACCTTCGGCTTCATCGCCAGAGCGCGCGCGATGGCGACGCGCTGCTGCTGGCCGCCGGAGAGCTGGCTCGGATAGGCGTCAGCCTTGTCGGCCAGGCCGACGCGTGCGAGCAGCTTGCGCGCCGTCTCCTCGGCCTCCTGCTTCGCGACGTGGCGGACCTTGATTGGGGCCAGCATGATGTTCTGGAGCACCGTCATGTGCGGGAACAGGTTGAAGCGCTGGAAGACCATGCCGACTTCCTCGCGCACCTTGTTGATGTTGGCCTCGCCGTCGAGTACGATGCCGTCGACGCTGACCTCGCCGGAGGTCGGCTCTTCGAGGTAGTTCATGCAGCGCAGCAGCGTGCTCTTGCCCGAGCCGGACGGCCCGATGATGACGACGACTTCCTTCTCCTTGATCGTGAGGTTGATGCCCTTAAGCACCTCGACGTCACCAAATGATTTTCTCAGATTCTCAATGTCGATCATCCGTCTTGTATCTCCTCTCCAGATATGCTACGAAGCGGGAAATCGTCAAGGTCATGGCCAGGTAAATGACCGCGACGCTGAGCCAGATCTCCAGCGAACCATACGTCTTTGCGATGATCAGCTGGCCGCGGCGCGTGAGTTCCTCGAAACCGATGACCGAGACGAGGGACGAGTCCTTCAAGAGGGCGATGAACTCATTGCCGAGCGGCGGGATGACGCGCTTGAAGGCCTGCGGCACGATGATGTAACGCATCGTCTGCACCCAGGTCATGCCGAGCGAACGGCCGGCTTCCATCTGCCCCTTGTCGATGGACTGGATGCCGGCGCGGAAGATCTCCGCGACGTACGCGCCCGAGTTGATGCCACAGGAGCCGATGGCCGCGACGAACGGGTCGACGCGCTGGCCCGTGATGACCGGCAGTGCGAAGTAGACCAGGAAGATCTGCACGAGGAGCGGCGTGCCGCGGAAGAAGTCGACGTAGATTGCCGCGAGGACGCGCAAGAGCTTGATGCGCGAGATGCGCGCGATGCCGACGAAGAGGCCGATGACCACACCGAGGGCAACTGAGAGAGCCGTAATCTTGATCGTGACGCCAGCGCCCACGAGCAGGAGTGGGAAGGAATTCACGACCAAATCGAAGTTAAAATGCATTTGCTTTCACCTTACCATTGGGATTCATAATTATTCATCTTCATCACAGAGAAAAACCTGTCTATTATTATATTTCCTGCCCTCTCTCCTGTCAATGAAAAAGGAAAAAGCAAAACACCACGCCGGAAGCGTGGTGTTTCTTTATGCAGGATAGGTGATTATTTCTGTCCACCGAACCATTTTGCATAGATCTTGTCGTACTCGCCGTTCTCTTTGAGCTTCTTGAGTGCTTCGTTGATCTTGGACTGCAGTTCCGTGTTGTCCTTTGCCAGAGCGATGCCGTAATCCTCAGCCGTCAGCTTCTCCTCGAGAGCCTTGACGCCCGTCTCACCACTCTTCGTGATGTAGTAGTCGTTGACCGGACGGTCGTTGACGACAGCATCGACGCCATGACCCTTGAGCTCCATGAAGCAGTCAGCCGGCGTGTTGAGCTCCTTGACCTCTACGCCGCCGAGCTTCTTGACTGCCTCAGCACTCGTCGTGCCGATCTGGACAGCGACCTTGTGGCCCTTGAGGTCCTGGAAGCTCTTGATAGCCTGCTCATCCGAGCGGACGACCATCGTCAGGCCGGACTGGTAATACGGGTCCGAGAACGAGACATTCTGCTTGCGCTCGTCGTTGATCGTCATGCCCGAGATGATGACATCGATGTTCTTAGCCTGCAGAGCCGGGATCAGGCCATCGAAGCCGATGTTCTGAACCTCGACCTCATAGCCCATCTCCTTGCCAATGGCGCGGATCAGGTCCATATCGAAGCCCTGGTATTCCTTCTGGCCTTCATCCTGGAACTCGAACGGCGCAAAGTCGATCGACGAACCGACCTTGAGCACCTTGGCGCTCGAGCCGCTGCCCGAGGATGCCGAATCACTGCCGCCGCAGCCAGCCAGCGCCAACGTCGCGAAAACGCAGGCTGCCAGAAGGACGAATAACTTCTTCAAATTCATAAAAATCCCTCTCTCTCTCAGATTTCCATAGCTTGCCGCTATTGATGGATCCTTTCAGAGAATGAGGCCCGGAAACGTATCCGGGCCTCATTGCTCTCTTACGCGACCTATTATAACATAATCGCGGATATCATGCCAGTCTCATGAAAAAATTTCAACCGACTGTCTCTCAGTGCTGTGCTCTTCTCTTGGTGAAGCAGTCACGGCAGTACACCGGACGGTCGTTCTTCGGTTCAAACGGAACTTCCGTTTCTTTACCGCAATCTGCACAGACGACCTTGTACATCTGGCGCTGCTCGCCACCTTCGCGGCTGCGGCGGCGCTTGTCACGACAATCACGGCAGCGAGCCGGTTCGTTCTCGAAGCCCTTCTCAGCGTAGAATTCCTGTTCACCAGCGGTGAAGATGAATTCCTTGCCACATTCTTTGCACGTGAGTGTCTTGTCCTGGAAAGCCATAAGATAATCCCCTTACTGAAAAATTAGAATAACGTATTAGATGTCCGGTTCTCTCAATGCAGATATGCGAAGAAAATAGAACGTCTATAAACCAGTATATAGGCAAAGTCCGTAAAGTGCAAGTAATTTTTATTTCAAGATTTTTCTGTTATATTATAACAAAGAAAAAAAGCTGGGCAACCCCAGCTTTTTCTTTGCAGTATAAGCGCATCAGACGGCTCTGCGGCGGCGGATCAAAGTCCTGCCCTGCGGGCGCAGGATGCGGCAGCTGTTGAGCACGACGGCCAGCGTCGCCGTGTTGTGGATGACGGCTGCCCAGAGCGGGTTGATCTTGCCGAGCGCGCCGAGCAGCATGGCGCCACTGTTGACGAGAATCGTCGCCATGAAGTTCTGCTGGACGAGGTCCATCGTGCGGCGGCCGAGCTGCAGGGCCTCCATGAGGCGGGACGGGTCTTCCGAGTGGATCGTAACGGCCGAAGATTCCGCCGCGATATCCGTCTGGCGCCCGCCGAGGGATACGCCGACATCGGCAAACGCGAGTGCTGGCGCATCGTTGATACCATCGCCGACCATCATGACCGTGCCGCGCTGCTTGAGCTTATTGACGTAGCTCGACTTGTCCTCCGGCAGGATCTCCGCATGGTACGAATCGATGTCCATGCTGCGCGCGACTTCCTGCGCCACGGCCTTGCTGTCGCCGGTCAGCATGACGATCTCATCGATGCCGTAGCGGCGCATCTGGTTCAGCGTCTTCTTCATCTTCGGGCGGATCGGGTCCTCGATGCCGATGACGCCGATGAGCTCGTCATTCCTTGCCACGTAGAGCAGGTTCTTGCCGATCAGGCCGGTATCGAGCTGCTCGGCATCCTTGACGCCGCTCTCGCACAGGAACTTCTTGCTGCCAACGCGGACGACACCGCCCTTGAAGCCATCGAAGTCGGGAACTTCTGCCTGCATGCCGCGCGCCACGATGGTCTTCGAGCTCTTGTGGTGCGGCGTCTGCCATTCATGCTCTTTGACGTACTTCTGGATGGCGACGGCCAGCGGATGGACGGAGTGCATCTCAGCAGAAGCCGCGAGCAGGACGGCTTCCTTCTCCGTCACGCCGCTCGCCGTCTTGACGAACGCGATCTGCGGCACGCCGATCGTCAGCGTGCCCGTCTTGTCGAGCACGACCGTATCCGTCTCAGCCAGCGCCTCGATGTAGTTGCCGCCCTTGACGAGGATGCCGCGCTTGGCTGCGGCGCCGATGGCCGCCGAGATGGCCGTGGCCGTCGAGAGCTTCAGGCCGCAGGAGAAGTCGATGAACAGCAGGTTGAGGACGCGCTGCCAGTCCCGTGTCGCACCGTAGACGATGGCCGCACCGAGGAAGGAGATTGGGACGAGGAAATTCGCCATCTGGTCGGCGAAGTTCTGCACCGGTGCCTTGCGCGTCTGCGCCTCTTCGACGAGGTGGACGATATGCGCGAGGCTCGTATCCTTGCCGACCTTCTCGACGGAGATGATGAGTTCGCCTGCCTCCACGACAGAGCCCGCGTAGACCGGCGACCCCTTGTGCTTCATGGCTGGGTTCGACTCGCCCGTGATGGACGCCTGATTGATGGCGGCATCACCGCGGATGACGCGGCCATCGATGACGATCTTCTCGCCGGTGTGCGCGGCGATGACGTCGCCAGCCTTGACCTGCTCGATCGGCACCTTGCGCTCGACCTCGCCGTCAACCAGCCAGACGTAGCGCTGGTCAAGAGACAGCAGACCGGAGATCTGCGTGCGGGCACGCTCTGCTGCGTAGCTCGTGAGCATCTCGGCGCCGTTGGAGATGGCCAGCAGTGTCAGGCTCGACTCCGGCTTGCCGGCGAGTACCGAAGCAATGACGGCCGTGGCCGTCAGCGTATCGGCGTTCGGGCGGTGATCCTTGACCATGCCCTGGACGCCGTTCTGGATGAACTTACGTGCAATCGCGAGCACGAGCAGGCTGCGCGCGACTTTCATGCTGAGGAAGAGCTGCGGCGAGGTGCGCTTCAGGATCTCCATGCCGGCAAAGCTAGCCAGCGAGAAGAGCGCATCGCGCCGGTATTCTGCCAGGCGCTCAGCCGGCGTCACAGCCGCTTCCTGCGCGCGGCGCACAGTCGCGATAGCCAGCTTCTGGATCTCGCGGAACGGCAGGGCGCCCCGATACCAGATCTGGACGCGCTTGTCTGTGACCGTCACCGCCCTGACCGTGCGATAGCGGCGAATCTGCGCGGCCAGCAGCGCGCGTTCTTCACGCGGCAGTGCGGCCTGCAGATGAAGGTAACAACTCCCATACATCATACGGTACGCCATCCTCTCATCAATGACAGAGCCCACCAGAGCATCTGCGCTCCCGATGGAGAAGAATACGTCATAAGCACCTTGCGGATGCCCCGCAGGGCAAAGAGCAGCGACACGAGCGAGCTCATGTCGAACCAGCCGGCCGTGTGGCGGTTGATCCAGGCTGAGAATTCCCGGCCCGAGTTGCGCACGCTGCGCGTGATTCTGCCAGCATGCGATTCGTCGAGTCCGGCGCACTCCGCTTCCGCACCATCAGCCGGCGCTGCGGGGAACAGATGCTCCTTGAGCCAGGCTGCCAGCGCATCGACGCGCAGGCTGTCCGCCTCATCGAACTCGATGAGGATGCTGCCGCTCACGGCACTGACCTCACAGCTCTTGACAAAGTCCAGTGCTGCGAGCCGCTCCTCCAAGAGCGCTGCGATGGACGGCGCGATGCGGGCCGCGCGGTAGCGGCGGCGCCCTGGCAGGGCCGATACGAGAGCAAAGGACGGCACAGCCCTCAAGGGCGCCGCCTGCGGCTTGGCGGCCGCCCGGCTGCGCCGCCCCACGGCAGCACGGCCGGATGAAGGCGCTGCGGAAGAGCCCCCGAACATCTGCCGGATGCTCTTGCCGATCGCTGCCCCCATCATGAAACCAGATACGTACGACATATTTTACCTCCTTGCATGCGTCATGATGTATTCTTCTACCTTGCGCAGATCCGGATTCTGCCGCAGCCTCTCCGGCTCGTAGTGGATGAGGATCGAGCCCGTGACGATGCTCGTCTCCACGCGCGCAATTTCTGGAAAAGCGCGGAGCTGCTGCTGTACCTGGCGCTCGAGCTCCAGATTGCCCAGGAGCTTCTTGCTGCGCAGGCGGATGCGCCCTGGCAGATACGAAGCGATCTCGACGGAACGGATGAATAAGTCCAGTTTAGTAGTGGGGATCTGCAGACTTCCCATGAGATTCAAGATAGTTCCTCCCTTACAGAAAGAGACTGCCAGACGTTTGGCAGTCTCTCCCCCTCGTTCTACAAGAAATCAGTTCTTCTTTGCCTGCTGAGCTGCGATGAGGTCTTCGAGTTCTTCTTTCTGGCGCTGAAGCTCAGCAAGAGGAATCTCACCTGCCGGTGCAGCCGGCTGCATTGCTGCCATCTGCTGCTCGCGCTCCTGCATGAAGCGGTAGCCGAAGATACCAGCTACGGCACCTACTGCAAGGCCGATCCAAAAGTCTGTTTTCTGGAACATCGTATCCATCCTCCTTTTTCATTTCTGACGGGCAGGCCTGAGGCACTGCCCATCGCTGGAACAAGACAGTCGTCCTGTTTATCCTTTATCTTATCACTAATGGGAATCATTGTCAAAACTATAAAAATAACGCATACTTCGATTGAAGTATGCGTTATCAACAGAATACATTATCGTTTGCGCGTTACATCTCTTTGACCGGAACGGGTCCGCGCGAGAGCGCGATGGCACCCGTGCGGGCAATCTCAATGATGCCGTATTCCCGCATGACCTCACAGAGTGCGTCGATCTTGTTCTGCGTGCCCGTGAGCTCGATGACGACGTCATCTGGCGTCACATCCACGATGTTGGCGCGGAAGATGTTGACGACATTGACGATGTCACTGCGCGTCTCGCGCGTCGCCTTGACCTTGATGAGCACGAGCTCGCGCTCAATCGCATCTTCCTCACTGAGGTTGACGATCTTGATGACATCGATGAGCTTACTGAGCTGCTGGATGACCTGATCGAGTTCGCCCTCCGACTCCACCGAGACGACGATGTTGATGCGCGTGACTTCCGGCTCCTCCGTGTAGCCAGCAGAGATGCTCTCGATATTGAAGGCGCGCCGGCTGATGAGCCCCGACACATGCGTCAGGACGCCCGGCTTATTGTCGACCAGCACGGCAAGCAGGTATTTCTTCATCTTCTATTCCTCCTACACCCAATCTACATCCAATCTCAGAGATAACCGAGGACCATCTGGTCCAGGCGCTTGCCACCCGGTACCATCGGCAGGACATCTTCCTCTTCCGGGATGACGACATCGATGAGGACGGCGCCCTTCTCCGACAGGATTTCCGGCAAGCGCGTCTCGAGCTCCTCCTTCTTCGTCAGGCGGTATCCCTTGACGCCCATGGCCTCTGCGAGCTTGACGAGGTCCGTCTTGCCCTTGAGCTCCGACTGCGAGTAATGATGGTTGTAGAACAGACGCTGCCACTGACCGACCATGCCGAGAATCTCATTGCGGATGACGACGACCTTGACGTCGATATCGTTGTCAGCAATCGTCGCAAATTCCTGGCAGTTCATCATGATACTGCCGTCGCCCGAGAAGAGCACGACCGGGGAATCCGGGCAGCCGACCTTGGCGCCGAGCGCTGCCGGCAGGCCGTAGCCCATCGTGCCCTGACCGCCGGATGTCAGGAAGTGGCGAGGCTTGTAGACCTTGAAGAACTGCGCCGCCCACATCTGATGCTGGCCGACATCCGTCACGCCAATCGCATCGCGGCCCATGAGGCTGCTGACCTTGCTGATCAGTGCGCCCGGTTTGATGGCATCGCCTTCCTCGCGATAGCCGAACGGATGCTTAGCCTCGAGTTCCAGCGCATGCGCGAGCCACGGCGAAAACTTTGCAGCAAAGTCATCCGGGCAGGCGGCGAGCTTGTCGCGCAGGATGGGCAGCGACCAGCTGAGGTCGCCGAGTACGCGGTAATCTGCCGCAACATTCTTGTTGAGCTCGGCGCGGTCGATCTCGAAGTGGACGATCTTCGCATGCGGTGCGAATTCCGAGACCTTGCCCGTCACGCGATCACTGAAGCGCATGCCAATGCAGAGCAGCAGGTCGCACTCCTGGATGGCCATGTTGGCCCCATAAGAGCCATGCATGCCCGCAAAGCTAAGGAAGCCCTTCTCGTCGGCCGGGATGGCGCCGAGTCCGAGCAGGGTCGCCGTGCTCGGTGCGCCGAGGCGGCGCACGATGTCCTGGAGCACATCTGCCGTCTCCGAGAGGATGACGCCGCCGCCCGCAAAGACCAGCGGCTTCTTGGCCGCGCGGATGGCCTCAACCACCGCGTCAATCTCCCTCTCATCGCCAATGTTCTCGCCGCTGTAGCCGCGCAGATGCACAGACTCTGGATATGCATAGTCAAGCTTCGTATCGAAGACATCCTTGGCCACATCGACGACGACAGGCCCCGGGCGGCCCGTGCGCGCGATGTAGAACGCCTCTTTAAGCACGCGCGGCAGGTCCTCTACCTTCTTGACGAGGTAATTGTGCTTCGTGATTGGCGTCGTGATACCACAGACATCCGCCTCCTGGAAGGAATCCTTGCCAATGTAGGAGTTAGCCACCTGTCCCGTGATGCAGACGAGCGGCACCGAATCCGTATAGGCCGTCGAGATACCCGTGACGAGATTCGTCGCACCCGGGCCGGAGGTCGCGAAGACGACGCCGACCTTGCCCGTCGCGCGCGCATAGCCGTCTGCCGCATGGACAGCTCCCTGCTCATGGCGCGTCAGGATGTGCGGAAACTTCATTTTATAGACAGCATCGTAGAGCGTGAGCACAGCGCCGCCGGGATATCCGAATACGACGTCCACGCCTTCATTCTTCAGGCTCGTGAGCACAGCCTCTGCACCATTCATCAACAAGTGAAAGCCCCCTTATATCTTGAATTCAACAAAAGACCAATTGAAAATGGGATTCTCTTATTATACCGCATAAGTATACAACATTACAACCGATGCAGACAAGTTTTCTCGGAATGGAACGCCATGCGGTTCAGCGATGATCACTCGCAAAGACGAGCACGTCGACGCGCGCTGCCCCGGCGCGCCGCAGCACAGCAGCACAGGCAGAGAGCGTCGCGCCTGTCGTCAGGATGTCATCGAGCAGCAGGATGTGCTTGCCGCTGACGTCGGCATCCCGCGCCATGGAGAAGGCGTCCTTGAGGCTCTGCCGCCGCTCCGACGGCCGCATCCTGTAGAGCGGCCCCGTCTGCTTCGTGCGCACGAGTGCCTGCTCCAGGGGCAGCCCCTGCCCTTCCAGCCATGCTCCGAAGATCAGCTCCACCTGGTTGAAGCCGCGCTCGCGATAGCGCGCTTCATGCAAGGGGACCGGTACCGCCATGTCGATAGCAGTGGGCAGCACGAAATCGCTTTCGCGCAGGAAGGTCGCGATGCACGGCAGCGCACTGCGCTTCTTCTTGTACTTGAGCGCATGGATCAGGCTGCGCAGGCCGCCGTGATAGCGGCTGAGCGCCCACGCCGTCCCAATCAGCGGCTGCATGGCCGCCGGCAGCAGGATGACATGCGGCTTCTGCGCCGCCGCCATGCAATCCGGACACCACGCGCCGAGGTGCTCGACATAGGCGTGGCAGACGGGGCAGTGCGGCGGAAAGACAAAGTCCACGAGCATCTGCCAGAGTCCCCTGCCCATCGCGATTCCCCCTTCCCCTGCCGTCCAAAAAGCAACGTTCCTTCAAGGCACCGGTCCTCAGCGTCTCAACGCCCGAAGAAACGATGCTTCGGCTTCTTGCTCTCCCAGGCCATAACCGCTTCGAGGACGGAGCCGCCGATGCAGCGGGCCTTGTCCGAGATCGTGTAGCACTCCTCCTGCCCCATCGTCGGGTGGATGTCCGCAATCTTCTGGCCGGCCACCACCTTGCTGCCATCGTAGATGGCGCCACGCAGGACGCCGTCAATGGTCGCCTTGATATCGACGGACTCCCCCTCCTTGACATGGAGATGGCCGATGACTTCGCCCTTCTTGACCATCAGCGAGATCGTGCGCAGCATCTCGACGCGGCCATCAGCCGGCGCAAAGACGAGGTGCTCGATATTCGGGCTTTCGCCGACCGTGCCATTGCCATGGTCGAGTTCCTTCGAAGAATAACCCTCATAGATCAGGCGGCCGAGGTTGTGGCCACGCCCCGTCGCCACGACAACATCGACATCGCGTCCCGCACAGAAGCCTGGTCCGAGCGCAATCGTGAGGTCCGCCATGCCCTTCTCCTTGCCGTGATCCTTGTGCGCGACGATGGCGTCGATGAGCACGTCCGGCTTGAGCTCAGCCACGCACTTCGCCTCCGGGTCTGCGATCATCATGATCTCCCCCTTCTTGAGGCGCTTCTGCGCCTCTTCCAGGCTCTTGGCCCGATGGCAGCTCACGCGCTCCACTTCCGACTCGCCACGGTACATGGCATCGGAGAACGTGACCTTGCGCCGCGTCGCCGTCGGTTTTTTCTGTTCAAGGATCAATACGCGGAACCCCGCGCGATGCAGGCAATGCGCGATACCGCTGCCGAGTTCGCCGCCACCGCGGACGATGATCAGATGTTTCATAGATGGAACCTTCTTTCCCTATAGTCTTTCTTTTATTATACTATAAATTGACACAATCTACCTGAAATAATTTATTTTTGTCAGCCTTGTGTAAAGCATTGCAATTATCTGACACCCGTGGTATAATATAACTGTAAAGAGGAGATGGACAAGCAAACCACCGTCGAGTAGTCCTGGAGGTCGAAAAGCAGTAGGTGCATGTCCTGCCGAAAAAGGCGCTCTTCAAAACCTTACACGAAAGGATGTGGATGGTTATTGAAGATTATGATGAGCAGAACTTCTTTCCAACCTGACTAGCAAGCGCACTGGTGAAGTACAAGAATATCCATAGCGCGGGGAATGCACGTAATGATGGCCAGGGGCCGCCAGTCGTGCTCGATGCCAATGGAAGTCTGGAGCGCAACGTCAGTAACTGGATTGAAGGAACGCAACCCTGGGTAACGGTAAATCATCGAGAATCCATCGAGAAGTAGTCGGTATCTCCTATGTTATCGGTAACGGACCAAGATGAACCAGATGTGCACAACGTGATTTTGAGATCACAACTGTTTCAGCTGAGCATGATGAGATATTTGCAAAGTTCCTGTTCGCGAGGGAAATTTGCTACGTGACAACAGAATATAGAAGAAGGATCACATTATTTATGGTTGACTACGTATAAAGCGGCTTACATTACGAGAGAATGTAAGCCGCTTTTATTTGTCTATTTGCTTGTCGATACCATCAGGAATCTCATCAGGAATCTTCATAAGGGCGCACGCGCAATGTGAGGCCGCGCTCTTCGCAGATCTTCCGGCATTTCGCGATTTCCTCGGGACCTTCGACATGGTCGACGATCGTCAGCACGACATTCGGCACGTATGGCTTGCAGTGCTGCGCGAAGGTCAGCATGGCATCGTAGGACTCGATGCCGAACTTCGAGCGCGTGAGCTCGAGGTAGCGCTCAGCATTCGAGGCGTTGAGGCTGATGGAAATCGTGTCGAGGATGCCCTTGAATTCGGCGGCAAACTCACGGCCATTCTCCAGCTCGCCGAGGCCATTCGTGTTGAGGCGCGTCGGCAGCTCCGGATGCTGCTGTTTGACATAGCGCAGGAGCTCTAAGAGCACATCGAGGCGCATCGTCGGCTCACCGAAGCCGCAGAAGACGACTTCCTTGATGTAGTCCCAGGGGACAGTCTGCAAAGCGGCCTTGACCTCCTCGACCGTCGGCTCCTTCCCCTTGAACCACAGCGAGGACTGCTCGGCCATGTGCTTCATCGTGCGCAGGCAGAACGTGCAGGCGCAGTTGCAATGATTCGTGATATTGACGTAGAGATTGCGCTTGCCCTCCGGCTGTACGCGCAAGGATTCATCGAGCGGCAGGTACTTGCCGCCGGCATGCGTTGCATAGACAATCATGGAAATCCCTCCTAAAAGTAATCCAGAAAATACACATCGGCCATCAATGCAGCTCGGTCAGATACTCCTCAAAAGGCAAGCCGTAATTCCACGGCAGGTCGAGTTCCAGTGCATACTGAAGGCAACGGCTGATGAACGAAGCAGCCTTCTGCACAGCAGCCTCGAGCCCCTCTCCGTTAATCAGGCTGGCCGCGACGATGGCCGCAAAGGCGTCGCCGCTGCCGCTGCGGTCCCCGCCGATCTTCGGCGCGCGCACGATGGCCATATGGCCCGCATCGTAGAGGAAGTTCTTGATGAAGTCCCCCTCGTGGAGGCCCGTGATGACGACCTGCTGCGGTCCGCGCGCAGCGAGTGCCTCCGCCATCTGCTGCAGCGCACCGTCCGTGACGATGCCGTCCTCGGGGTACGGGATGTCGAGCAGCTGGCACGCCTCTGTGAGGTTCGGCGTGACGAGGTCCGCCACGCCGAGCAGGCTGCGCATCTTGTCGCACATCTCCTGCGTGTACGACGGGTAGAGCTTGCCGTAGTCGCCCATGACAGGGTCCACCATGACGCGCGTCTCAGGCCCCTTGAAGCGATGGATGAAGTCGAGCACGATGGCGATCTGCTCGGCCGAGCCCAAAAAGCCCGTACAGATGCCATCGAATGCCAGGCCATTCACTTCCCAGCTCTTGATGTACGGCTCCATGCGCGCCGTATAATCATCAAGGTAATGATTCGGGAAGCCCGTGTGGACCGAAAGGATGGCGGTCGGCAAGGGGCATGCCTGGATCTTCATGGCGGATATGAGCGGCAGCTCCACCGTGACGGAACAGCGCCCAAATCCCGTGATGTCATTGACGAGCGCAATTCGCTTCTGACGTTTCATCTCTCTATCTCCATCCTCTACTTCTCTGCAACTCAATTCCTCTTATACTCTCACTTACCGCTCAGCGGTTGTCGACCTTATCCATGGCGACGAGGTCGTGCTCCATGAAGCGGTGCTCTGCGAGGCGCTCGTACTTCGTGTCCGGACGGCCGTAGTTGGCGTACGGATCAATCGAGATGCCGCCGCGCGGCAGGAACTTGCCCCAGACCTCGATGTACTTCGGGTCCATGAGGCGGATGAGGTCCTTCATGATGACGTTGACGACATCCTCGTGGAAGTCGCCGTGATTGCGGAAGCTCACGAGGTAAAGCTTCAGCGACTTGCTCTCGACCATGCGGCGCCCCGGGATGTAGGAGATGTAGATGGTCGCATAGTCCGGCTGGCCCGTGATGGGGCAGAGCGCCGTGAACTCTGGGCAGTTGAACTTGACCCAGTAGTCGTTGTCCGGATGGCGGTTCTCGAACGTCTCGAGGATCTCCGGGCAGTAATCGTAGTGGTACTTGACATTCTTCTTGCCGAGGAGCGTGATGTCCTCCTGGGATTTATCGCGTGACAATGAGCGTCCCTCCATATATCCATATAATCTATAACGTCTAAATCTATAACTTCTATCATAGCGAATCCTTAAAGAATAATCAAGCATACAAAAACCCCGCATCCGATCCGAGAATCGTGATGCGGGGTTCTTCTATGCTAAGTCTTATCCGGCTCAGTAACAATATCAGTGATCCGTGATCAATGATTGAAGATATTCTTCAGAGCCTGCTTGTTGACGTCGCGGTTGAGCTGTGCGAGGTACGTCGTCAGCTTGATGTTCTTCGGGCAAGCTTCGACGCAGTTCTGGCTGTTGCCGCAGCTCGTGATGCCACCCTTCTCCATCAGGGCGTTCAGGCGCTTCGGTGCGTCGAACTTTCCGAGCGGATGGAGGTTGAAGAGGTAGGCCTGTACCGTCGGAGCCGGTCCGATGAAGTCGGACTGCGGGCCGACGTTCGGGCAAGCCTCGAGGCAGCAGCCGCAGGTCATGCAGTGCGAGATCTCGTAAGCCGTCTGTGCCGTGTACGGATTCTGGATTGGAGCATCCTTGACTTCCCACGTGCCATCGACTTCGACCCAGCCGTGGATGCGCTTGAGACTCTCGAACATGACGGAGCGGTCGATGAGCAGGTCACGGATGACCGGGAACGTGCGGGCCGGCTGCAGGTGAATCGGCTGCTTGAGCGTGTCAACGAGCGTGCAGCAAGCCTGGCGGGCCTTGCCGTTGATGACCATCATGCAGGCACCACAGACTTTCTCGAGGCAGTTGCACTCCCACGTCACTGGCGGGACTTTCTTGCCGTCGACGGTTACCGGGTTCTTCTGGATTTCCATCAGGGCAGCAACGATGTTGAGGCCCGGACGATAGTCGATCTCGAACTCCTGGTTGTACGGCTTCTCTTTCGGGCCGTCCTGGCGCTCGACGATGATTCTGACTTTTTTCTGTTCTGCCATTTCTATTTGTCCTCCCTCTTACTCTTTCTTAGCTACGGCATAGTTACGCAGACGCGGCTTGATGAGAGAGTGCTCGAATTCGCGGTAGGAAACGACCGGCTCTTCCTTCTCCTGGTCAAAGGTGACGATGGTCGTGCGCATGAACTTCTTGTCGTTGCGCTCGAAGAACACGAGGTCGTCGTTGCCGTCATCCGTCGTGCCACGGCCCGTCTCAGCGTCGAAGTGGAACTTGCCGTACTTCTTCGTGAGGGCTTCCTTGAGCTGGTCATCCATCTTATCGTAGTCGGACTTCAGGACGATCTTCGCATGAGCACCGCGGCTCTCGTCACGCTGCAGAGCGGACTGCGTGATGGCCATCGCATAGATGATCATGTTGCGCAGCTGGCGGACGAACATCGCTTCCTGGTTTGCCCAAGTGCCATGGTCCGTGACGCCGATGTTGTCCCAACGCTTGAGGATTTCCTTGAGCTCCTTGACGCACTCCTTGAGGCCGTTGTTGTCGCGCTCGATGGAGACGTACTTGTACATGATGTCGCCGAGCTCATGATGGAGCTTATGCGCATTCTCTGGACCGTTCATGTTGCGGATCTTGTCGAACTCTGCGACGCACTCCTGGCGAGCAGCCTCGAGCTCTTCCTGCGTGAGCGGGGAACCGAGCTTACCGCTGCGTGCGAGACGCAGGGACTCTGGGCCAGAGATCGTGCCCGAATACGTTGCCGACAGCAGCGAGTTTGCACCGAGGCGGTTTGCACCGTGGTACTGGTAATCGCACTCGCCCGAAGCCAGCAGGCCCGGGATATTCGTATGATGCTCACGATCGACCCAGATGCCGCCCATCGAGTAGTGGATCGACGGGAAGATCTCCATCGGGACCTTGCGCGGATCCTGACCCATGAAGTCGCTGTACATCTCGAGGATGCCGCCGAGCTTGCGCTCGAGGTAGTCAGCCGGGATGTGCGAGAGGTCGAGGTAGACGCGGTTCGGGTTGTGCATGCCGAGGCCCATGTGGACGACGACCTTGTAGATGGCGCGCGATGCGACGTCACGCGGAACGAGGTTGCCGTATGCCGGGTACATATCCTCGAGGAAGTACCAGCGCTCTTTCTCGCCCGTCTGCGGGTTCTTGCGGTAAACCCAGACGCGGCCGCCTTCACCGCGGCAAGCCTCGGACATCAGGCGGTTCTTATCGGAACCCGGGATGGCCGTCGGATGGATCTGGAGGAACTCCGGATTGCCGAGCTCAGCACCCTGCTGGTAGACAGCGGAGACAGCCGAGCCGTTGCAGATCGTCGAAGCCGTGCAACGGCCGTAAACCTGGCCCGGGCCGCCCGTTGCGAGGATGACGACATCCGCCGGGAACGAGACGATCTCGTTGGAGTTCATGTTCTGTGCGACGATACCGCGGCAGATACCCTCTTTGTTCTTGATGATCTTGATGAATTCCCAGAACTCATACTTCTTGACGCCGCCCTTTACTTCCCAACGGCGAACCTGCTCGTCGAGAGCGTAGAGGAGCTGCTGGCCCGTCGTGGAGCCGGCAAATACCGTGCGCTTGTTCTTCTGACCACCGAAGTTGCGGAGGTCGAGGACACCTTCAGCCGTGCGCGTGAACGGCACGCCCATGCGGTCGAACATCTTGATAAGCTTCGGAGCAGCTTCGACCATGCCCTTGACTGCGAGCTGATCTGCGAGGAAGTCGCCGCCGTAGACCGTATCATCGAAATGCTCATAAATCGAGTCGTGCTCGCCCTTCGTATCCATGCAGGCGTTGATGCCGCCCTGGGCGCAGAGGGAATGCGAGCGCTTGACTGGGCAGTAAGAGAAGAGGTCAACCTTGCCGCCGCCTTCGCAGATCTTCAGCGTAGCCATGAGGCCCGAAAGGCCGCCGCCTACGACAATAATCTTATTTTCTGGTTTCTTAGCCATTTATATTCTCCTTTTCTTACACAGCGTATCGGGTCTTACATGACAAAGTAGCTTGCCATGAACGCGATCGTGACAAGGCAGAGGAATGCGCAAAGGCACATCGAGAGAACGTTGATGACGTTCTGGATGCGCGGGCCCTTGGCGATGCCCCAGGTCATGCAGAAAGTCGTGATACCATTGCAGAAATGGAAGATAGCGGCGAACATGCCAATCGTGTAGAGCAGCGTCGTGATGGGGCTGCTCGTGAAGAGCGTCTGCAGGAGCTCATACGAGATGGGCGTGCCGTTGATGGCCTTCGTAAAAATGCGCAGATAGAATACGTGCCAGATGAGGAATACGACGAGGAACCATGCCGTCCAGCGCTGCAGAGCAAACTGCCAGTTGCGGACGTAGCCGTAGCGGCCAGGGTTGTTCTTGGCCTGCAGGGCGATGTAGATGCCGTAGATGGCATGGAAGAGGATCGGCAGTGCAACACCGAAGATTTCCAGGCCGAGGAAGATCGGATGCGGGATGAGCTCCATCATTGCCAGAGCACCGTTAAGGGACTCGGCACCGCCGAGTGCACGAGCATTCGTGATGATATGCTCGAAGAGGAAAATGCCGATTGCCAGCAGGCCGACTAACGAATGCAGACGGCGCAGATAAAAAGTTGTATGGAACATTCTATACCTCCTGTTGATTCTTGGAAAAAGAAAGGAAGCTTCTAAGCGAGCCTCCCAGAAACTTCCCTTCTTCCCACTTTATCAGTAACCTTTCAGGGTACGATACTTCTTCTGGTTGACATCGTAAAGGTTATTGCCTTCACAGTCGATGACAACGATGGCCGGGAAATCCTCAACGGTCAGGCGGGCAAGTGCCTCCGGACCGAGTTCCGGATAAGCGAGGACTTCGTACTTCTTGACGGATTTCGCAATGAGCGCTGCAGCGCCGCCGACAGCTGCGAAATACGTGACGCCGTTCTTCTTCATGGAATCGACGACTTCCTTCGAGCGGGAGCCCTTGCCGATCATGCCCTTGATGCCCTGGTCGAGCATCGTCGGCGTGTAAGCATCCATGCGGCCAGAAGTCGTCGGGCCGCAAGAGCCAATCGGATCGCCCGGTTTTGCCGGCGTCGGTCCGAGGTAATAGACCATCTTGTCGTGCCAGTCAATCGGCAGCTTCTCGCCCTTTGCGAGTGCTTCGCACATCTTCTTGTGCGCAGCATCGCGGGCAGCGTAAATCTCACCCGTGATGAGGACGCTGTCGCCGATCTTGAGCTTATGGGAATCTTCTTCCGTAAACGGGGTATGAATGCGAATAGGTTCTGCCATGATTATCTCTCCTCCTGATAGTTTTAGCTCAGTCTTTCGACAGATCAAAGAACGCGCGTTGCATGACGGCATGCATGGCAGCAGATCGTCACAGCGACCGGCAGGCCGGCGATGTGCGTCGGCCCCCACTCGATGTTGACACCGAGGCAGGACGTCGTGCCACCGAGCTGCGGTCCAATACCCGTTTCATTGATGAGCTCGAGGAGATCGTCTTCAAGTTTCGCATACTCTGGCATCGGGTTATGCGAGTTAATTGAACGCGTCAGGGCAATCTTGCTCATGACAGCGGCGCGGTCCATCGTGCCGCCAATGCCGATGCCGACAACCATCGGCGGGCACGGGTTCATGCTGGCGTGCAGGATGATCTCCATGACAGCCTTCTTGACACCCTCAAGGCCGTCAGCCGGCACAAGCATCTTGATGCCGCCCTTGTTCTCTGAACCGAAACCTTTCGGCTCAACCGTGATCTTGAGCTTATCGCCCGGAACAATCTTCGTGTAGATGACACCCGGCGTGTTGTTCTTCGTGTTAACGCGGTTGAAGATTGGTTCAGCTACGACCGACTTTCTCAGATAGCCTTCCGTGTAGCCCTTGGCAATACCGTCGTTGACAGCCTCTTCGAGGTCACCGCCGACGATATGGAGATCCTGGCCGACTTCGAGGAAGACGATCGTCATGCCGGTATCCTGGCAGTACGGACGGTCTTCGTCACGCGCAATCTCCGCATTCTTGATGATCTGGTCGAGAACAGCCTGGCCAACCGGGGACTTCTCCGTCTCGCGGCCTTTTTTGAGGCCTTCATAGACGTCCTTTGGCAGGTAGTAAGCCGCCTCTTTGCACAGCTGTGCAACGGTTTCCGTGATTTGTTTTGCGTCGAGTTCTCGCAAAGTGATCCCTCCCATAAATACAACTTATCACACATCTGTGATTCATCATAACACATTTTATAGCGGCTTTCAAGCACTTCTGAAGGCCCGCAAACCCTTGAAAAAAGTGAATTCCATTCGTTTTTTCACCTTCCATTTGAACAGCCGCAATGTGATACTTGTCACTCAAGTTTTATATTAGTGATTCGCTTTTAAAATCCTTCTTTCAGCCAAGAAAAATTTTTTCTGCAAGTCTATTTATCGAACAATTGCTATAATGCATGACAGGCGTGCAAGTCAGCTATGCAAAAAAATCATGCGAAACGGATCAGATGGCAGTCAGGCTTCTGGCCGCGCTCAAGCTCTACAATCAGAAAGGATCCCTGCATCGCATCGCGCGGGCGCGCGACACTGCCAGGATTGAGCACGGTGATGCGTCCCGGCGAAATCTCGGCCACATGCGTATGACCGTAGACGGCGATGTCACAGCCTGACTGCGCAGCTGCATCGCAGAGCGGCTTCGTCGTGAAGCGTACGCCGTACATGTGGCCGTGCGTCAGGAAGATGCGATGGCCCGCCGCCTCCACGACATCGTCGTAGCGGGCGCCAGGCTCCGGCCAGTCACTGTTGCCCGCAACATAGCGGACCTCTGCCCTTCCCTCGGTCATCATGGCCAGGTACTCTGCATCCGGCGTGATGTCTCCGGCATGCAGCCAGAGCGTCACGCCCTGCGCTGCCGGATGGGCGAGCATCTGGTCGATGGCATTTGTCGAGCCGTGGCTGTCACTTACGATACCGATCTTCATCTCAAGCGCTCCTCCAGTTCTTTGACCATCGCGCGCAGGGCCCTGCCGCGGTGGCTGATCGCATCCTTCTCCTCCAGGCTGAGCTCCGCCATCGTGCGGCCCGGATAGGCTTCCGTGTAGAAGTACGGGTCGTAGCCGAAACCGTTCTCCCCCTTCGGCACCATGCGGACCGTGCCGTCGCAACGCCCCTCCGTCAGCAGGCTCGTACCGTCCTCATCGACGAAGGCGAGCGCGCAGCGGTAGTCGGCCGCCGACGACTCGACGCCGGCCTTCCTGAGCTCTTCCATGAGCTTCTCGTTGTTCGTCGCATCGTCGGCATGGAAGCCGGCAAAGCGCGCCGAGAAGATGCCAGGCTTTCCGCCGAGGACCTCGACCTCGAGGCCGGAGTCATCAGCGAGGCAAGCACAGCCCGTCTTCCCGCGGTAGAACGATGCCTTGATGCGCGCGTTCTCGGCAAACGTCTTCCCATCCTCCACGGCATCGGGCAGTGCGCCGAACTCCGCCAGTGAGACGACCTCGACGGGCAGGTGCGAGAGCGCCTCGCGCATCTCGCGGACCTTTCCCCTGTTCTTCGTTGCAATCACGATCTTTTTCATCTTCTCACCTCTCCAATTCTCCAAGCGTTTCAACCTTCGCGGCCGACGAGCCATACGAGCTCACCGCCGAGCACATCCTTCTCGTACGAGATGAGCTCCCGGCAGCCCTTCTCGCCGAGCGCTAAGAGCTCGCCGAGTTCCTCATGCGTGAACGGGCGTCCCTCGCCCGTCCCCTGCACCTCGACGAAGCGCCCCGCGCCCGTCATGACGACATTCATGTCGACAATGGCGCGCGAGTCCTCCTCGTAGCAGAGGTCGAGGATAGGCACGCCCTCGTGGCTGACGCCGACGCTGATGGCCGAGAGGAAGTCCTTGACGGGGAAGATCTTACCCTTCTCGTAGAATGAAGCGCATGCCTCTACGAGAGCGACAAATGCCCCCGTAATGGACGCCGTGCGCGTGCCGCCGTCGGCCTGGATGACGTCACAGTCGATCATGATTGTGCGCTCGCCGAGCGCCTTCGTATCGACGACCGAGCGCAAACTCCGGCCAATCAGGCGTTCGATTTCCTGCGTGCGTCCCGACTGTTTGCCGCGCACGGCCTCGCGCTGCGTGCGCGTCTCCGTCGCGCTCGGCAGCAGGGAGTACTCCGCTGCGATCCAGCCCTCACCTGTGCCACGCAGGAAAAACGGCACGCGGTCCTCAATCGAGGCCGCGCAGATGACCTTCGTATTGCCCATCTCAATGAGCACCGAGCCTGCGGGGTACTTCTGGAAATGACGATGCATCTCATACGGGCGCAGGGCGTCCGCCGTGCGCCGATCCGGTCTTGCCATGATGTAAACTACCTCTCTTCCAAACTATCTATCTGCACTCGAACAAAAAGAGAGGTGCCCTACCTCGAGACCTCGCGGTACAACACCTCTTCCGCTCGCAAAACAGCGGTTCCTTATTTCTGCGATTTCTGCGACTCCTGATACTGCCTGTAGTTCTTGATGATGCAGATTGGCGTCTTCTGGCTCGCATTGCCGAACGGGTTGTCAATGAGCAGCTTCGCTGCCATCTGGCCATCGACCTTGTCCGTCACGCCGACGACGCGGGAGCGCTTGAGGTCGTTGACATCGGCAATCATCGCGCCGAAACAGCCGAGACGCTGCTGAATCTTCTTGACGACCTCATTCGGGTCCTTCGGGCCGTAGACGATACACTTGTCGAACGGCGGCATCGTGCCCGTGACATCATCGATGAGGGCCGTCTGCTCACCGCCCCACTTATAGAAGAGTCCGCTCTGGCCGACGAGCTTGCCAAGGAAGCCAGCGAACAGGGCAAAGGCCACACGCCACTTGCCCTCGACGTCCATCAGGGACTGCATGCCGTGCGGCGATGCCAGGCTGCCGTAGTCCGGGATGAAGCGGCAGCAGAACTGTGCCACGCGCGTAATCTTGAGATCTTCCGGGCGCACGAAGCGGCCCTGCGTAATGGCGACGACACTCTCTGCTGTGCAGAGCAGGTCATCCGGGCCAATCTTGCCCTTCGTATAGCGTTCAATGCTGTCGACGATATCGTCTTTCTCGGTCAGGATGCGCGTCGGGACCGGGATCAAATCGAGTTTTGCTTCTGCCATGATAATTCCTCCCTCAGTCCTCAATCCTTCACGAGTTCCACACCGGCGAGCTTGGCGATTTCCTCAGCGGAGAGCGTCAGGCGGACCTTCGTGTAATGCCACGGCGTACGGCCCGTCTCCATCCAGATGACGTCGAGCGGCAGGTCGACCATGTGCGAGAGTGCTTCTTTGAGTGTCATGCCCTTGCGCGGCGTCAGTTTGACCTTGGCGAAGATGTTGAGCTTATCCTCGTGGTTCGCATCGCCGAGCTTCTGGATCAGCACAGCCTCAAAGTAATCATCCTCACGCGGCTCACCCTCGCGCTCCGCCTTGCCGCGCGCCTCGATGCCGTCGTACTGCTCGTACGGCAACTGCGGGCGAATAAGTGCGTCCATGATGGTGGCACACTGCTTGCCCTCGTTGACGAACGTCAGCTTCTTCGAGATGACGATCGCGTCATCCGTCTGCGACTCCACCACAAAAGGAGCGTCCGTCTTGACGACGATCTTCTCCTTGCCCGCGATGCACAGATACAACTTTGCTACGATGACCGCAGCGACGATCAGGCCAATGATTACATATAATACCGTCACGTTGATTCCTCCTGACTCTTTCTATTCAAATTATTCATTTATCCATAGGATTCGATTCATTTCCGATGGGCCATCTCTTCCTTTTCCTGCAGCTCCTGCCAGACGGCCTCATCGGCCATGGCGCGCTGCAGCTTTGCGTAGTACTTCTCCGGCAGGCGCGTGATCTTGCCGCTATCGCGATACGTGAAGACGTTCTGCGTGAAGCCCGTGACCATGAGCTCACCCGTCGCCTTGTTGAAGACGCGGTACTGGAAGGCCATCTTCGCCTTCGTCAGAGCCTTCGGGCGCGTCTCGATGCAGATGACATCGTCAAAGCGGCCCGGCGACACGTACTTGGCCCGCACTTCCGTGATTGGGAAGACGTAGCCATCCTCCATCATATCCCCGAGCGTGATGCCGTACTTGCGCAGATACTCCACGCGTCCCGTCTCGAACCAGCGGATATAATTGGAATGATGCACAACAGCCATCGCATCCGTATCGTAAAAATTCACATGATGCTCTGTAATGATGGGCAAGAGAATCCCTCCTAGAATGTGATATCCTTTACAAACACATTCTATAGCCTAGAACAAAAGCCGGGGAAAGTCAAGATTTTCAAGGGAATATTGCCCAAGGGCAGGCATCATAGGGACTCAGCGGATGTCGTAGACGAAGTCGAGCCGCTTCAGGTAACGCGCGATGCGCGCGAGCTCCGCAGGATCCTCGACGCGGCGGCCGGAGTAGTAGTAGTCGACCGTCTGCGGCAGTTCCTCGAGCGCATGGCGCGCGTCGAGCTGGCGGATGAGCTCGCGCACCGTCCCCTCGTTGCCATCGACGAAATGCATGTTCTCCGGCATGATCTCGCGCATCGTGTCCTTGAAGTAGTTGAAATGCGTGCAGCCGAGCACGAGCGCCGAGTAGTCCGCGAGATGGAAACGCCCGAGCTCCTGCGCAAGATACGCATGGACCGCCTCCGAGCGGAACTCCTCGCGCTCGGCGAACTCGACGAGGCGCGGCAGCGGCAGCAGGTCGACGAGATGGTCCTTGTCGAAACGGTCGATGAGGATCTGCATCTTCTTGCCGTGCACCGTGATTGGCGTCGCCGCAACGAGCACGCGATGCTCACCATCGAGGTCGAGCGCCTTCTTGGCGGCCGGCTCCATGCCGATGATCGGGATGTCGTAGCGATGGCGCATCTCGCGGACCGCTACCGACGTCGCCGTGTTGCAGGCGACGACGATGGCCTTGACATCACAGCCCACGAGGAAGTCGAACGCCTGCTGCACAAAGCCCTTGACCTCATCTGTAGTTTTGACCCCGTAAGGCACATTGTCCTCATCCGCATAGAAGACGAACTGTTCCTTTGGCAGCACGCGCATCGCATGGTGCAGCACCGAAAGCCCGCCGATACCCGAATCAAAAAACGCAATTTTCATTGCCAACAGCCCCCGAATCGATTATAATAAAGATAAGTAAGACGGCACCGCCTAGCGGCAGCCCTCTATAGTAGGTTTATCTAAAAAACCCGCCTACAGCGTCCAACTAGAAGGCGGGTCATTTTTTTGCTTCTACAAGAATAAGCAGAACAAGCAGCAGAACGATTGCTTCATTGCTCATATCATCACCCCCATTTCTGAGGGCTACTGACTCCGCCAAACGGTACCACAATTCATTATAACAGGTCTGGTTTCGTACTGCAATGGCGGACTGTCCACTTCGATTTGACAGCCTTGTCCTGTTTTTGCTATAATAGGCTTGCTATATATGGAGAGGTGTCCGAGTGGTTTAAGGAGCCGGTCTTGAAAACCGGTGATGCAGCAATGCACCGTGGGTTCGAATCCCACCCTCTCCGCCATATGGAGTGGTACTCAAGAGGCTGAAGAGGACGGTTTGCTAAATCGTTAGACTGGGTAACCGGTGCGGAGGTTCGAATCCTCTCCACTCCGCCACGAAGAAAAGACAAAGGACTGCCGGATGGCAGTCCTTTTTGCATGCAACAAATCCAGCGCACCAGCTCAGATGAGTCAGATGTGGAAGTAGCTCTTGACGTTCTCGTAGCAGACGTCCTTGATCAGGCGGCCCAGCGCGTCCTTGTCGGGTGGGTAGAGCCCCTCATCGACGAGAGAAGCCAGCGCATCGCAGAAGATGCGGCGGTAGTACTCGTGGCGCGGCCAGAACAGCGCGCTGCGCGCATCCGTCGAGAATCCGACCGCCGTACCGATAATGCCGAGGCTCGCCATGTAGCCGATCTGCGCGCGGATGCCGAGCGGCGTCTGGTTGATCCACCACGACGGACCGAGCTGCAGATGCCCGGCATCCTCCGTCTGGAAGGCGCCGAGGATCGAGCCGATGACGATCTGGTCCGACGGGTTCATCGAACTCACGATCATCTTCGGCAGGGCCTCTTCGCGCGAGAGCAGGTCGAGCAGAGAGGCAAGGCCTTTGCCGTCATTGCTCGAGCTGATGCAGTCAAAGCCGGCACCGCTGCCGAGCCCTGCCGCCATCTTGCTGTTCATGTCGCGCAGGATGCCGTAGTGGAGCTGCATGACCCAGCCGCGCTCCGCGTACTTCTTGCCGAGAAAGCGCAGGACAGCCGTCTGGTACTTCTCGATCTCCTCCTGCGTCGGCGCGCCCTTGCTGTTGATGACGCGGCCGACGATGTCGTCGAGCTCGTACTCCTCCGCCTCGCGGTAAACGATGCGCGGGAGGGCATGGTCCGCCGTACGGCAGCCCATGCTCGCGAAGTAGTCGATGCGCTTTGCGAGTGCCTCGCGCACCTCATTCATCGTCGAGATCTCGACGCCCGCCGTCTGTCCGAGGTCGTAGAGCATGTAGTTGCCCCACTCCGGATTGGCGATGTCGAGCGCCGCATCCGGATGGAAGACCGGCAGCACCTGCACCGGATAGCCCTGCTCCTTGAGCTGGCGATGCCATTTGAGGTTGTCTTCCGGATGGTCTGCCGTGAAGACCGCCGCGACATTGCCCTGCTCCAAAAGCGAACGCACGGTCATCGTGCCGTCCGCGAACTTCTCCGAGCAGACCGACCAGACATCGTCCGCCGTCTCGCCGCTCAGCACGTAGTGGCAGTCAAAGACGCGCTTGAGCACGAGGTGGACCCACGTGTAGACAGGGTTGCCCGCCGCCTTCGCGAGTGCCTCCGCAAAGTACTGGAAGCGCTCGCGCGCCGGCGCCTCGCCGCCCGTGATGAGCCGTTCTGCGACGCCATTCGCCCGCATGAGCCGGCGTGCGACAGGATTGTCGACAAGGACCTCCGTCAGATTGTGGTAAACGCGATTTTCCGCGATATCCCGCACGGGGATGTGCGTGTGGTAATCGAGGATCGGCAGTTTCTCAGCATATTCGTGATACAGGTCTTCCGCGAATTCCGAGTGCAAGAGGAAATCTTCGTCCATAAAACGTTTCATGATAACCAGCCTCGCTTTCCTTTTCCCATATCGTTATCTTGATAGAAGTATTCGCCTCCTGCTCAGAGAATCCCTGCTGAGTGGACAAACAAATCGAACAAAATATGGACCTCCGCTGCATACAGTCCTGCTATTGCCTGCATACCGTTTTCGTCCGACGTGCCCTTCCATTCTATGTTATAATAATCCCAATATCGATTCATCATCTATCAGTCACTGAGAAAGAAGGTCTTTTCCCCACATGGATATCATCCTGTTCCTGCTGCTCGGCATCGGTGTCGGCACGTTCGGCACGCTCGTCGGCATCGGCGGCGGCCTCATCTGCGTGCCGATCTTCATCCTGTTCCTGTCGGACGGCGGCGTCTATCCGTACTTCCACACGGCGGCCCAGATTGCAGGCACCTCGCTCGTCGTCGTTATGGCCAACGCCATGAGCGGCACGTTGGCCTACATCCGCCAGAAGCGCGTGCTCTTCAGCGCCGCCATCCCGTTCGCCATCGCCACGCTTCCAGGCGCCGTGCTCGGCTCCTGGATCGTCAACAAGTTCAGCACCCCGATGCTCGACCTCTACTTCGGCATCTTCCTGCTGCTGATGTCCATCATCATGTACTGGAACTCCACCCACAAGCCCGTTTCCAACGTCATGGAGCTGCCGAAGGACTTCCAGTACAACCGCACGCTCGGTATCGTCGCGAGTCTCGGCGTCGGCTTCCTCTCGAGCATCTTCGGCATCGGCGGCGGCGTCATCCACGTGCCGCTCATGATCTACCTGCTCGGCTTCCCGGTCCACGTCGCCACGGCCACGAGCCACTTCGTCCTGGCCTGCTCCTCCGCCTTCGGCGTCATCAGCCACTTCATGCTCGACCATATCATCTGGATCCCGGCCATCTGCATCTCGATTGGTGCCGCCATCGGCGCACAGATTGGCGCCAAACTCTCGAAGAAGACGAAGTCAAAAGTCATCCTCATGCTGCTCTCGCTCGCCATGTTCGCGCTCGGCATCCGCCTGATCCTCCTGGGCAGCGCCCACTGATTCACATCGCAAAAGCCAATCAAAAAAGGAAGTACTCCAAGGGGTACTTCCTTTTATCATGTCCAAGATCGCCAATAATCATCGTTTCTGCTGCGCTTCCACCAATTTCCGCGCCGCCACAAAATCCATGTCCTTGAGCACGGCCGATACGACCGGTGCGCCGAAGACAGAGCAGCCGTACTCGAAGGCGTCCTGCTCGATGTGCAGCGGGAAGTCGCGGCTCAAGCCAATGCTCGTGCCGGTGATGCCGTTGAGCTGGTCCATCAGGTGATAGCCCTGCGGCGCTTTCTGCGACTGGCCCAGGTGGTACATATCGAGGTAGAGGCGGTCATAGCGCGTGCCGTCGACGCTGACCAGCTCGAAGATGTCCACCATTGCATCGAGGACACTCGATCTCGTCGAGCCGAGGCGGTGGAACGCCATGCGGCTGCCTGTATCATCCGTCAGTAGCCGCGACAGATACGTAACCTGTCCCGTCGGCCCGTTGACCGGGATGGGATTGTCCGCACAGCGGCCGAACTCGCCCACCGCGCCCGGCAGCTCATCCGGCGTCTGCGCGCCATCGTCGAACTCCGCGAACATCATCGGCGGGTAGTCCGCATTCTGCAGCTCCACATCATTCAGGATATGGTACGAGCGCGAGAACAGCTTCATCACTGCTTTCGGCGACGGGTCCGGCCCCAGAGCCTCAAACTCCTCGACTGTCGGCTTGATGCTCTTCTTCTGCTTCTTCGAGCCAGTGCCCTTCTTGCCTTTAAAAAAGAAATCCTTGATTGTCATATTATCCTCTCCTCTCTGCGCATCTCCATCATAGCAGAGAGTGATGCCCGGATCGTGTCAAAAAACATGTGAAGTTTGCGCCGTCATAGATGCTCGCCGATCCCATACCGTGGCAGGCCAAAATCCGCCGCCATCAGCTCCACCTTGCCATGCCCGATGATCTTCTGTATCAGACTGTCCTCAGTCTAACACAGGAGGGACGCTCAGAGGTCGTTTGGCAGGCGACAATTGCTCTTGCCATCTGCAGGCAGATACTGTATCATAATTCATATAAGAATCATATTTTTTAGATAATAATTTTCAAGACAAGAAAGGATGATTGACATGGAACCATGGCTTTTCTACGCACTGCTTTCCGCCGTCAGCGCGGCATTCGTCTCCATCTTCGGCAAAGTCGGCCTGCAGGGCATCGACAGCAACGTCGCGACAGCCGTGCGCGCCGTCATCATGGCGGTGTTCCTGATTGGCGTCGTCTTCGTACAGGGCAACTTCTCGCACATGGCAGAGGTTCTGCAGGACAAGAAGGGACTGCTCTTCGTCGCCCTCAGCGGCATCGCCGGTGCGACCTCGTGGCTCTTCTACTTCCTCGCACTCAAGTACGGCCCCGTCTCCAAAGTCGCGCCGATTGACAAGCTCAGCGTCGTCTTCGCCGTCATCCTCGCCGTCATCCTGTTCGGCGAGAAAGTCAGCCTCGTCCACGCCTGCGCCATCGCAATGATCGCGGCAGGCGGACTCATCCTGGCCATCTGGTGAGCATCAGCCCTGGGGATTGCGTCCCAGATAGGCGAGAATGCCGCCGTCCACGTAGAGGATGTGGCCATTGACAAAATCAGCGGCGTCCGATGCCAGGAACACGGCAGGGCCCATGAGATCTTCCGGCGTACCCCAGCGGTGCGCCGGTGTTTTTGACAAAATGAACGCATTGAAGGGATGGCCCGGCGTGCGCAGCGGTGCCGTCTGCGGCGTCGCGATATAGCCCGGGCCAATGCCATTGCACTGGATGTTCTGGCCGCCGAACTCCGAAGCGATGTTCTTCGTCAGCATCTTGAGCCCGCCTTTCGCCGCTGTGTACGCCGCCACCGTCTCGCGGCCCACTTCGCTGAGCATCGAGCAGACATTGATGATCTTGCCGTGCCCCTTGCGCAGCATGCCGGGCAGCACAGCCTTCGAGACGATGAACGGTGCCGTCAGGTCAATGTCGACAACCTGGCGAAAATCCGCCGTCTCCATCTCGAGCATCGGCGTGCGCTTGATGATGCCTGCATTGTTCACAAGGATGTCGATGGTTCCGAGCGTCTTCTCGATATCCGCAACCATCGCCTTGACCGCCGTCTCATCCGTGACATCACAGAGATATCCATGCGCCTCGATGCCGTCCCTCTTGTAGTCCGCCAGTGCCTTGTCCATGTGCTCTTGACTGCGGCAGTTGAACGCGATCTTCGCGCCCGCATCAGCATATGCCTTCGCAATCGCATAGCCGATACCGTACGCGCCGCCTGTCACCAGTGCGACCTTACCCGTCAACGAGAATTGTTTCGTGACATCAAACATCATAGCCGCTCCTCTCCATCTCACTCACCCATTCAGCCATCATTCCGCAAATCAGCGGACAGTGACCTGGCACATCTTCATCGCCTGCAGCGCATTCTCGTGGCTCTGCGGCGTCACGCCAGCACAGCACGACGCATCGACATAGACAGGCACCTCTGGGAAGGCCGCCTTGAGGATCATCGCATTCGCAATCACACAGATGTCCGTACAGAGCCCCACGAGCTCAATCGCCTCCGGCTCCAGCCCCGCAATGACCTTCGGCAGCTCCAACGAGCCAAACGTCGGCTTCTCCACGACAGCCGCCGCCTGTTCCACGAAAGGCTTGAGCGATGGCGCGATCTCCCAGCCCTTCTCCGGCTTGATGCAGTGTGGCACCGGCAGGTTCTTGCCTTCCTGCGTCTCAAGATAGTCCGCACCATGCGTGTCCTGCGTGAACACCAACAGCGCATCCTCCCGCGCCAGCTTCGTCTCCAGCCGCGGCAGCATCTCCTGCGCCTCCTTCGTCCCCAGCTCTCCATCAATGAAGTCATTCTGCATATCGATTACGACAAGAACCTTGCGCATGAACACCACTCCTCTCCAGAAGTTTCAGCAGTAAATGTTTTCTTTATTATCGCACAAGGTAGTTGTCTTGACAAGGTTATTGGCAAGCATAACAGTCTCTATACGAACAGATACAGCTGTGTTGTAATTACAACAGAACAAACTACTGAAGGACAATTAAATCATTGTTACAATATAATAAAGAAACTGAATGACACTGTCCTGATTGGTTACAATTCGACTATAACTATCTTCATAAGTATCATAATCAATATTACCCTTATGAACTGCCTGATTGCGTACAGATTTCAGATCCAGCAACTCCTCCCCGAAGCCTGGTCTCCAATGATACTCGTGGTCCTTCACATCGTTGCAGATTGTTGCCCAAGGACATGTATCCGCTTGATGATGTAAATACCCTTTTTTGATATAATATTCTCTCATGATGCGTTCTAACATTACTAACGCAGGAAGTAATGCTGGAGAAAAATCCACACCAGGCCTTTCTTTAAATGAAGAAAATTGGTTTCGAAGTAATTGACCTGTCGCTAAATCATTGATGGTATTTTCGTCATAACGAGGATATTTTTTTTGAAAATGATTTATTTGTTCTTGGTAAGACTTTTCCTCATTATCTATTAAGTTATCAGTCACAGCATGCATAGATTCTTCTAATTTTTTAAACGCATCCGGTGCGTCTAGGTCAATTCCAGCAGCCTTCAACCTTGAAAACTTTTCTTGCATCCCTTCCATAGTCTCTTGCAATTGATTATACTGATTTTGTAATTCATCTATATTCTTTTTGGATTTCTCGTATTTTTCAGCCATCTCCTTCCGACTATCTTCTACTTTTTTGAGTTCTCTATCAGTCCGTTCCAATTGTCGTGATAGTTGCTCATTTTTTTCCTGCGAAAGATAACTTGTTTTTTTCTCCTCTTCCAATTCTTTCTTTTTGGAGAATAATTCTTTTTCTTTTTTATCTAACTCTTGCTCAAGATACCTCTTAGCTTTTTCCATCACTGCCATCTGTTCTTTCATTTTCTTTAATGAAGTAATTAGTTCTCCATTGCCAGAAAGATTCGCTAATCTTTCATTATCATCCATAAGTTCATTCAAACGATTTTGAAGACTTTTTATAACATCACCATAGGTCGGCGCATTATCCATATAATTTTCTAGCTCTTCTCGATGATTCTCTATCGCTTGAATACGTTCATCTACTTCGCTAATATTCCTGAGGCCAAAAGCATTCCAAAGGAAATTTTGTTCAATTGCCAAGCAGAAAAATCGATTTGTCTTCTGCAAAGATCCTCGATATCCATTAACTGTATTACGACGGATTTTACGGCGAATTTCTTCTATAGCATCCTCTACATTATTATTCCATTTCTTCTGAATCGATTTAATGTCAATAGCGCGTTTGATAACACCTACTAACACACCTGCCAAAAGTACTGGCGGCATAAAAGATCCTATAGCTCCTGCCATGGATAGATGAGCTGCATAAGTACCGAGACCAGCTGCATAGGCAGACGCAGCACCCCCGAAAAGAGCACTAGCCACAGCTGTTTTTCCGATAGTTGTAGTGCCATTCTCTAAAGAGGCATCAATAGTTAAATTTTCTGCATCTGGAAAAATAACCTTACCGTTTCCGAGTAACAAATCTTTGTATTGTAGTTGAACTTTTTCTTGTAAATCAGAGATTTCTTGATTCCAAATAGAATTGACATGTAGTTCCTCTTTTTTTAAGTATGAAGCAATATTATTCTTTATTGTATTTTCTGAGAAACTCTTCTCCCATAACTTTTTTATTTCTTCTTCGTCTTCTTTTTTGGACCAAAAACTGATATTACTAACTTTATTTAGTAACTGTATTTTTTCATAGTTTAAAAAGCCTGTGTCTAACCAATTCTCAAAATCATAAGTCAGTTTTTCTTCAATATTTTTACTACGTTCCAATAAATCTTCATGAATCTTGATATATGCATTACGACGTTCTTTCCATCGCTGAATCTCATCTGCATAAAAATTTCTACCCTTTATAATAAGACTCTGAGTGGAATCCAATATACTGTCAGTCTGTATCTTTTCCGAATGATTATTATACACAGATGAGAGTTCGTCCGATAATGCCTTAAATCCTGTCTGAACTATATGCTCTGTATCATTTTTTGATACAGCATGAAACGCTCCAGCAGCATCGATAGGGAAAATCTTATCAAAATATCCTGGAAGTGCATCATCTATTGCCTCTTTTACCTGTTCTGGTGTAGCATGTACTTCATCTATATGAGTTGCTATACAAAGTATCGGCTTGCCAAAATCAAAAATTTCACCAATTTCATCTTCCATGGCTTGATCATTAATATATCCGGCATGTAGTGTCCAGAGTACAACATCTGCCTGCTGAATATAATCTTTTGTTGTTTTTTGATTTTCTTCCGTAAGCGTTCCTAAGCCCGGCGTATCAACTAACTCAAGATTATGAAGGCCTGGCAATTGAAGGCCTATTTCTACCTCCTGACAGGATTTGGCAAATTCAGAATCATTTCGATGATTTTCTAGTATCTGAAAGATATCCTCTATACTTCCCTCATAATCATCCTGATCATAAAAATGAATTATTGCTCGATGTTCATGGGAATACCTAACACGGATAATAACTGCAGTCGTCTCACGAACATCCTGCGGAGAAACAGCCTCCCCCGATAATGCATTTATCAATGTAGATTTTCCAGAATTTGATGCACCCATCAAAACCGCTTTCAATGGATGACGATATTTTTCAGACAGGATTTCCAGATCTTTCACGATTTTATTAATTTCTTTTGGAACCGGACATATTGGCGTATCTTTTACCAACGTAGTTGCTCCATTTATATATTCTTCTAGATTCATATATCAGTACCTCCCTTTATTATATTTGCCAAAGATATTTTTTCTATCTCGATATCAGAAACGGTATTATTGAATCTATTAAAGTTATCTTTTAAATAGGATAGCTCCGTTATAGGTACATAAACTTGTGCAAATGTTTTATCCTCTAAATCTAGTAGTTTTTTCTGAGCTTCACTATAAATCATGCGAATACTCTCTTCTAACCTTATCGTCTCTTCATCGAATTTCTCTTGGTAGGATCTCACTATTTTATCTACGATTCCTTTTCCAGTCATCTTCTGAAAAAAACGAATAACAGTATGACCAACCGAGGTTTCTCCTATAATGCCAGCCGCTATGCCTGCTGGTCCTAAGAAAACTCCAGCGCTTAATCCTAATAAAATACTCAATGCATGTTGACCGGCAGATGTTGAGAATAGATTACCCTCTAATTCAATATCTGTAATCATATTTATATTATTATAATCTTGTTCCTTTTTATATAATAGTGGTATAAGATTTTTATATTCAGAAAATATCATTTTATCCTTATAAAATCTCAATAATAGGGATATATCTGCTACTAAAGATGTACGAAATTTTTCAAAATCGTGAACTAAAATATCATACTCTAAAACATTATCTTTAATAAAGTTTGCTCTTTCTTCGCCTTTCAACATATCGATTCTATCTTCATATCGTGCTGCATTTTTCCGTATACGTTGCAAAGTTCGATCAAAAATCACTTTCATTTTCTTTATTGAGTCCTGCTCCGAACTATGTACCGCATGCTTCCATTCTCTACGTTTATCGTCATATAACTTGTTGGCATCACATAAATTCTGTACCATGCAACTGATTCTATTATTAAGGTTCAATTTAGCATCTTGGAGACTACCATGTATATCTTCTAATTGTTTTTCTCTGGCTGTAAGAAAAAATTCTTCACGTATTGCTTGAAGTAGCGCTATTAATCCACTATCTCTCATACCTTTCTTATCGCCTGCACATACAGATTTATATGCATTTTCTGCTTCAAAAGGCAATATTCTCCGAAAATATTTACCATAGAGACGATTTGCTTCTTGTAAAATATATTCTTCACCATGAATAGGATCTTTCTCACGAGCTAAGTCCATTTTATTGATAACAGCTATCGTACTCTCGAATTTCTTCCCGTATCTTTTTTCCATCGATAGGATAGCTTCATGCACTTCCTCACCTGCAATCATATCTTCGGGTATAATCCATAGTATTCCATTTGCTTTTTTTAAATATTCTTCCTCATTATTTCTAACGTTACGATGAGCTAACTTTTGATTGGTTCCTGGTGTATCGACTAACGAAAAATTCTGTAAAATGCGACTTTCTCTTACAGGCCATTGTACTTCAATAATCTGTGTTTGATAGCCATAACGTCGTTGAATAAACATCTCCGCTTCTCGCCTTGCTGCGCCTATTAGATCTTTATTTCTGCGCACCTTCAAAAGCTCTCGATTTACTAGTTTGATAGCATTTTTCGCTTTTTCTTCCTCTTCTTCTACAATCTTTTTTGCTTCTTTATTATCAAAGAACTTAGATGAACCATCCGCATATTTAATAAGTACTTTTGAGTCATCGGCTTCAGAAAAGACATCTATTTTCCAAGTTTTTGCTACAAAATTAACTTCTGCAACATTTTGCCCTATTAAAGCATTAATTACTGAAGACTTGCCGGCTTTTCCTGTACCAATGAGAAACAAACGAAAAGGTTTATCCAATGAATCTATCTGTGACTTTAAATTAACAATAGAGTTTTGCAACTCTTCAACCCATACAGGAACCTTACCTTTTTGTGAATCATTAATCCATTGGTTACATGCCTTTAGATTATTTAATGCTTGAGTGATTTTCAATTCTAATCTTTCTTTTGTATATCGTCTACTTTCAAAATCATGAATATCCTTTAAATGTTGATAGAAAAGTAAAGACTTAACTGCGGCTTGCATATCACTGAACTCCTCGATTATGAAGATCTGCACGCATTGCTTCTATCAAAGTATCCTGCTGCATTATCCTTTTTTGAAGCGCCATCATATGATGCTCCATTTTTTCCATTTTCATTACAAGATTACGATTTCGTATCTCTAAGCGACTATCCAATTGATCTAGAAATTCTTTCATTTCGTTCTTTGTCATTTGCGATAACGACAGGGTTTGACTCAATATTTCAGATGTTACTTGATCTTTATGTGCAATTGATGTCATATGATTATTTATTTGCAGGGATATTTCCTTGATTAATTTAGAAACTTGTTGTGTATCTTTTTCCGCTTGTTTGATTTCTCCTGCTACTTTTGGCATTATCTGTATTAATTCACTGAGATTATTAATTAAGTTACGAAGGTCCTTCATAACTTGATCATCAATAACTTTCTTTGTTACCTCGACTGATACTGGTGTCGCTACTTCCTCAGACACTTCTTTTCCTATTGCATGAATTAAATCTTCAAATTCATGTAATAGTGCATTATCTTTTTCCGCCATTTTTTGCTCCTTGAAAATGATTGTACTTCTGGCTCTCATCAGTGGTATAATAGTCATTTAGATGATAACTGCACCCAAAGGCAGCGTGAACTTAAGCAAATAGATATTACCAAATCACGGCCGATAAAAAAGCGATACTCTCTCTGATTTATTACGAGAATAATTTCGAGAAAAAGTTACTAGATTCAGTATTGTATAATTTTCTTGGATCTATATTATGAGAACGCATTATATCCTTTACAGTCCGGCCATCTTCGCCCCTAAAATCAATTCCCGCTCCATGCTTCACTAGTTGTCTTGCCATATCTAATTCATCAGAAAAAGTCCAATTATGGTCGATAGAATACATTAAAGCTGTATATCCATTATTATCTTGAATATTAACATTCACTCGCCCTAATAAATCTCTCCAAACTTCACTCATCGAATTATCCCAATGTTTTCCCTGGGCAATAATATGAAGTAAGGTTTTTCCGTCTTTGTATCGGCGATTAGGATTTGCCCCAAAATCAATAAGGATATTGATGATAGATACATCCTTTACCGCTATTGCAGCATCATATAATGTATCATGTCCAAAGGTATCGAATGTCGTAATATCAACGCCATATCTAATCAAATTTTTTATTAAATCTAGATAGATAACATTAAGCGAGGGTGATGCCATAATATGTTTATTCCTAATAAGACACTGTATAATATTACGATGAAAACTATCAAATACATCTACACTGGCTCCAGCCTTTAACAATGCATTGATAATCTTTTCAGTAAAATCACAAAAGAAAAAGCCGCCACCGCATGCATGTATCAAAGGAGTTTCTCTTTCTGTATTTCTCCAATTAACATCTGCACCATTCCTGATTAAAAATAAAACGGTATCAACTTCACCTCTATCAATTGCATAAAATAAGGCTGTATTACCATCGTAAGAAGCATCATTTACAGAATTACAATGCATCGATATTACATATCGGATTACATCTGTACTTGAAACTGTAAGTGTCTTCATTGTGATGTTTAATCCATTATCAAATCTACATTCATGAAATGGATACGAACACTCAGATAAATATTTAATCATATCTAAATCATTGTTTTTAAGAATAGTTCCTAAATGATTAGCATTAATGTTAGATATAAGCCAATGCTTATCTATATCATCTTTGTATTGTAAAATTGTAGAAAAATTATTCTGGACCAATAAATAGGTCAAGCAACCATACCATATATTTGTCCAATGTTTAGAATCAATCTTCCATATTTCATGAAACACTTCGATATAGCCGTATCCATCACCACTATAAACAAACGATATAAATTCTTGATCATTATATTTTCCCTTGATATTAAGTGCATTATTGGGCATAGATAAATCATAATAATTTATTATATCTAATATATCAAAACGAAACAGATACTGGCCACCAACATCCAATTGACGTCCTCTTTTTGTTTGTTCCAATGATTTATTGTAATCGCCTGAATCGATTGATTCACATGCAGCTTGGAACCATACTTCCGGAGAAGTATCTTCTACTTTTTCATGCTCAACTTTGACAACAGTTCCCCATGGATTCTTTCCTGGCACAGTACATCCTCCTATTTCTTCAGCATTTATAATCGAATTTCTGAGTTACATGATTACCATTCTTCTGGATTTCTTGAATGATATCATCATCGATATCTGACACTTTGGCCTCGCATGTGATTGTTGTTTTATCAAAATATGTATCAGACGGATTATTTTTTGTATAAATTATAGATTTATTTTTCACGACATTGAGAATTCTATCAACAATAGCAACTGCCTTTTGCATATTATTACGAGCAGAATACCCTAAATGAGCTTCTACCGCATCTGCTGCAACAGTATTCAACCAATTCTTTATATCATCCCAAAATCTAGCCAACGCGCCAACAATCACTGCTCCTGCTATAAAAAAGCCAATCGTCGTTAATAGCATTTCATTCTCTCCTTCATTCTATTATTTAATGTAATGTATCTACCGATGCATAAGCTAATAAAGTTCGTATACGCAATGGGCCATATGGTATCTTCTCGTCATTTTCTGTAAATCTAGAGACTATATCATCTAGCATGTAAATATCTTTCATTTGTGATATATACTCTACTATGTTTACCTTTTCTGCCAATTTTATATTATTCATTATCAGAGTTAATATCGATCGTATACTTATTTCTATGTCTTGTATTGCATTATACGCAAAGCAATCTGCCGAATAATGTGCGCACCTTGACCAACCCGAATACGTCATCAAAAATGAATCCTTCAACATATCTAAGCCCGGAACCTTATCACATTTTCCAAGCATTCGAATCACTTGTTCACTGACGGCAGCCCACTTTACAACATCATATTTTATGCGAAAAAGCTCTCTAGCGACCAAAAAGTCAAACGATTTATCTGACAAATCTGCTAACGTTTTCGTAGAAATTTCTAACCAGGGACTACCTGCCCCCTTCGCTTCCATACCGTAATAGAAGTCCTCAAACAAATAAATTTTTGGCATTTTACAATCAAACTTAATAGCCAGATTTTTTATTCTTTGATATAAATCTGGAAATTGACATTCTGAGACTCGTATAGTTTTACCAATTAAATCTGGTTTCTTTATTTTACCATCATATTCTTTGTAGCTATCAAGGACCGAATCAGGACAAGGTATAAGCTTCTGTAACTCGTCTAATTTTGCCTTGAAAAGCGGATGAAAAAAACTTTCATTATATTCCATAATTCACCTCAACGATAGGATGCAATATGTGATGAAGAATGTCCCGAACCTGAAAAATACGATGTATTTCCACCTAATTGAACACTACTTCCTAAATAAGTACCATCAGATCCAATACGAGATAGAATATTTCCTGTACGAAAAGTAGATCCTCCCTTCATACTCCCAATATAACTAGTTGATGACATATCTCCAGATGATGTGCGTATTGATGATATAGATCCATCATCATGATAAAAATTTGTAAAAAACATCTTATGCTCCTAATAATTTGACAATTGCCTTTTCTACATTGAGCTTATCTGTATCGCCACTATACTGATAGCATTTAATTAGCAATCTATGGGTTTCAATATCTTCAGGGCGATTTTTTATTACTCTGATTAAAAAAGGAATTGCATCTCGATACTCTTTCCCCTCAATCAATAATTCTCCATATATTTTATTCATTAAGTAATGATCGCCAAAGCCTCCTTCTTTTTTTAGATAAACAGTTAGGTTCCTATATGAGTTTTCCATATCATTATTAATATAGAATTGAATTCCTTTCAAGCCAAACAATAGTGGAGTATCAAAACCATTAATTAGCTGAAGTGAACTATCTATATTTTTATAATTTTGACTTGCTTGATATGCCATCAGAACAAGCAATTTAAATTGCCGTTCGTACAGATACTTTAGTTTCTGAACCAAATCATCATCTTGTTTAGAAGTATTTTTTATAAATGATATTTCATTAGATATTTTTTCATAGTCACTTTTGATTCTATCAATTGCAGATTTCACACGTCCATCATCAAAAAAAGTACATTCTTCTCGAAAGAAGTTTTCATCACCAAGTAAGGCTTCAACCGTTTTTAAACGACTTTTATTATAAAATAAATTATACGCTTTTATTAGAGCTGGAATCGCATCCATTATTATTTTCCTCCATATATTGCTTTTCTGAAATCATTTCATGCTCCACTTTTATATACATATTTTCATTATTTTTTCTTTGGATGATGGTGTTATATGCAAAATCAAAATCATCAATAGTTAATACAGCATTATCTCCAGACCTTCTTAATGCAGATACTGCAGCATATAAAGTAATATCTTTTATATCCGCCCCCGATATTCCTAGATACTTATCAGCAAACGATGCCGATGTAATACACTTATCTAAAGGCATGCCACGATTGAGGTAAATATTCCATATTGCTTCTCGAGCATCTCTATCTGGCATAGAAAAAGGAATATCGGCTAAGATTCTTCTTTTGAATGCCTCGTCATAATTTTTCTCGAGATTCGTGGTAAAAATTACTATACCGTTAAATTTTTCAAGCTCTAAAAGCATAACGCTTCTTGTGATATTGACACCATAATCTGCCGACTGTGTAACATTCGTAAGACGTTTCCCCAAGAAAGAATCTGCTTCATCAAAAATCAAAACAGCATCTTCTGATCGTGCTTTATCAAATACCTTTTTTATATTTTTAGGAGTCTCACCAACATATTTAGATTCTAATTCTGCATAATTGACAGCATATACCTTTTTGCCTAATTCACCGGCAATAGCTTCCCCTGTCATACTTTTTCCAGTTCCTGAAGGGCCATAAAAATTTAATACAATGGCCCTTCCACTTCCCGATCCATTGCCTAAATCCCACTCATGAAATAACTTTTCCTTAAACCGGGCAATTGTTAAAGTTCTTTCAATCGTATCTAAAGTCGTGCTATTGATATATATATCTTTAAGATTCCAGCGTGGTATACGAACTTCTATACATTCATTATCCATAGTAGTTTCTTTAATACCAGTAATTTCTTTTTTCTGACTATTTATGTCAATTACATCTTTTTTTGAATCTGTCATATGAATTTGTATCTCTATGTTATCAGGCATCGGACAATATTTTGAATATCCCGTCGATAAACTATTATCTATCCCTGTACAAATGTGATTAATCCGATTACTCCAAACATGAGGGTCTAATATTTCCCACTGATCTTGTTTTTTATTATATCCTGGTATATCATATCCTAAAATTTTAATAGGTATTTTGCTGTGTGCTGCAATAACATTCCATTCCATATCTTTTTTCTTTATATCTTCGCTTTTAATCTTATCCAAGATATCATACCCTTTATTTTATTAAATTCTTGCACATCATCAAATAATCCAAATATATATTGATTAAATTTTCTCAAACTTCGCATATCCCAAATAAGCCTGCAATCATGCGTGGCTTAGAGATATGACTTGTAAAATACCAACCTCATGTACACTGTTTCAAACACTTGTGCCACAGGATAGGAAGATTTTCCAAGAAGGAATTAAGCATATCATCCAGCTCCTTTTCCATAAAAATTGTCCTTTGCTTAATTACGTCGACGAGCATTTTCAAGATCAGATGCAACGCATCGATATAACGCAAATCCTGCAATTCATCATAAGCCAGAAAAAACAACTCGCCAATGCTTCGTTTGTCAACATTCCGGCGCTGCTCAAGGGACAGCATCATATACCGAGCAAAAACAATGGAGACATGTGCCGTCAAGGCATCATAAGAGATGCTCCTGCTCTCTTTGCCAAGCTTCAGGAATGTTTTGCACATCTTGAAAAATACCTCAATACTCCAGCGTTTCCCATACGTCTGAATAATTTCTTCTTCCGACAGGGTGACATCTGTTGAGGCCAGAATAAGGTAATCCTGCGGTTTATTTCGGTTGCGGACAAACACAAGCTTCACAGGGATTGTCTTCTCGCCTTTTCTGGCTTCCACTTCCACGGAAAACAGATAAGCGGAACGGCCACGGCGCTTTTTAGCAGCGCGGAAGATCGCCGGCGCACTTTGCCCACGGCCTTGGTATTGAAAATGCATTTTCTCGGTCCGCTTGAGCATGGCAACAACGTCGTAACCGAGTTCCTTAATCTGGATCATGGATGCCGGCGAACAGAACCACGTGTCAAACAGGACATATCTCGCTGGGATCTCTGCGGCTTTTGCTTCTTTCAGAAGCTCCTGCATAACGGTAGGGGCTTTTGTCTGAGCTAATTTGCGCTGCTTCCCGCCATTGCTTCTGGCGTCCACATCGCGAGAAGCCTCCTGGATGCGGTTTCTGCGCTTGGTGGAAGAAAGCAGGCAATGGTTGAGCGGCAGAAAAGAATTGCCGTCGCTCCAGCCCAGTGTCAGCATACGGAATCCCTTGGTATGCTTGCCCTCAGCATGGTCAAAGACCCTTGCCAGCAGTTCCACTTTCGTGGAACGTGCTCTGCTGAAAAGAGAATCATCCACAATAAGTACGTTGCGGCGGTCCTCAGCAGTAAGCGGTGCAATCTTTTGAATCACAGCAGAAGCCAGCTGCAGGGTGAACCTGCGCCAGTTAATGCTGTGAGAATTCATGAAGCGGTAAAATGTGTCCTTGGCAAACGGAATGGAAGCCGAGGCTTCTTTCTCCTTTTGAAAGAACGATTTGCTGCTGAAGGCATTTTCAAAGGCAACCTGGAATACATCTTTCACCGAGAAACCGCGCACCTTATAGGCATTGCAGGATTTTAAGATCTTACCGACATGGAACTCTTCCAGAAAATGCGAAGTTTTTGTAGAAAGGATTTCACTAGAATGATGAAGATATGGTACAATATTCATGGCATAAGCTCTCCCTTTGTGTTATGGATTTTTGGTCATCTTCATTATACAAAGAGGAGATGGCTTATGCTATTTTTATTTTCAGAAGGCTGAACTAAGAATTAATTGGCAGTTTCACAACTGCGAAGTTTGAGTTTTTCTATACTACAAAATATAGTATACCACTAATCCTAATCTATCACAAGGTAATCTATCACTGTCTAAGTGGATTTTGCTAATTTTCTTTTATATTCTCATTTTTATTTGTTACAATCATACCTATACCTAAATTTTATTTAATCAATTCCAAAAATGTATGGGAAAAGGCCATCCTTGTAACAGGATGGCCTTTTCTTATGCATTAGTCAAGGTAAAGTAGGCAATCTCCGGCGGGCAGCCTAGCCGGAAGGGGAACCAGCTGCCGTTGCCGCTGTGGACGTAGCCGTAGGAATCACCGATCCTGACCATGCCGCGGGTATACTTGAAGACGGGGAAAAGAGGCTGGCCTAGGAAGCCGAACTGGCTGCCATGAGTGTGGCCGGTAAGGGTCAGGGAGATGTGATTGGCGGCGCCGTCGTCGATGCATTCGGGATGATGGGCGAGCAGGATGGCAGGGGCATTGGCGGGCAGATTCTTCATGGCCTGCTGCATATAATTCTTGCGCTGCGCTTCGAAATGAGGCCGGTCCATCGGGTAGTCAACGCCGAGCAGATAGAGGTTCTTGCCCGGTACTTTGCGATTCTCATTGCAGAGGACATTGACGCGCGTTTTGGCGAGGTATTTGCGGATGGTATCGATGCCGCGGAAGTGCTCGTGATTGCCGAAGGCAAACCAGATGCCATCGGGAAATGCATCGACGTAGCGTTCGAGGATTTGGGCGGCTTTTTCGTTCTGTGTCACATCGTCGAAAAGGTCGCCGGTGATGGCGAGCATATCGGGCTTCTGGGCAGCAACGCGGCGCAGCAGGGCATCGAGTTCGGCAACGGAAAAGAAACTGCCAAGGTGGACGTCGCTGATCTGCGCGAGGCGATAGCCCTCCCCTGCCCCGAGTCCCTTGACGGAAATCGTGTAGGCGCGCTCGACGGTCGCCTGGCGCTCCCAGAAGCCGCCGTAGATACTGAGGCCGGCGGCCACTGCCGGATAGACGGCGGCATGGCTCAGCAGGCGACGGCGGCTCTCATCAACGGGCACGGCCATCATGCGACGCCAGAAAAAGCGAATCATGACGGCAACAAGGACAAATCCCGTGCAGATAAGCTGTGTCATGAAGCCGACGATGACGGTCTCGATGATGAGGCTCGGCCCCGATATGAGGTGGTAGATGATGGCGCGCCCAAGGAACCAGCCCATGCCGATGACGTTGAACAGAAGCATGATGATGCGGGCCCATCGCAGTGCTCTGCCGGAGAAAAGATAGCGCGTCGTGAAGAGCAGACAGGCGATGATGGAGACGACCATGACGATCATGATGAGTGTGAACCAGGTCAAAGAATTTCCTCCTAAGCAAAAAGCAAATCTTGCAGAAAAAAATAGACCGGATGACCGGTCTTTGCCTCAATTGGCCTGAGGTGGGCGTGCCTCCTGGCACAGGCCTGGCTCAAGCCAAGCCACGAAGGTGAGCGGATTCGGCCTGCCGTTCCCGGTAGTACCAGCGGATGGATTTGCCGATTGCGCAGCGCACGGCATCGAGCTCTCCGCGTTTCGCCAGTTTCTTGAGCTGGTTGACGTCAAAGCCACTGACGGACAAGTAACTTGCAGAAAGGAAACCTCCTCGTTTCAACATCTTGCGATAGCTCGCACTGTCACGACGGTCCATTTCAATGTTCTTGATTGCCATATTAATCCCCCCACAATGTTGGTCTTATTTACAAAGACACCTTCGGGCAAGTACATTATACCACAAAACTGTAAGCCATGCTACTGTTCCAAGATACGTTTTCGTTTATTTTTGCATAAGATTACGTTATAATAAGGGTGTTATCATTGTATACTGTCATTTGTGTATTGCCTTTATTTCTAGGAGGGTTATTATGCTGACTGCCTTGACGAAGGAATATCCTCTGCCGAGCGAATTGCAGGAGCGCATCGACCTCGTGCTCGAATCGCATGACTGCGATCCGACGCAGATCGTCGGCATCCTGCTCGAGGTGCAGGCGCTCAATGAGCGCCACTATGTGCCGGAGCCGACGGCCTACTACATCGCGGACCGCCTCAAGATGCGCGTGACAAATATCTTCGACTGCCTGAAATTCTACAGCGAGCTCTCGCCAGTACCGCGCGCGAAATACCCGATCCAGGTCTGCTGCTCGCCGGCCTGCCGCGTCAACCGCGTCGATTCGCACCGCCTGATCTCGACGCTCGAGCGCCTGCTCGACATCAAGCTCGGCGAGACGACGTACGACGGGCGCTTCACGCTCGAGAAGGTCACCTGCATCGGGGCCTGCGACCGCGCGCCGGCCGTGCGCATCAACGGCCATGTCTACGACCATCTCGACACGCAGGAAAAGATTGAGGCGCTGCTGCGCTCTTTGCCCTGAGCCGGAGGAGGATACAAAATGAATCAAGTACATTTCCTGACCAAGAACTTCGGCAAGTACGACACTTCGTCGATTGGGTCTTATATGAATGTCGGCGGTTTCGAGGCGCTGCGCAAGGCGGTGACGATGGATCCGGAGGAGATCACAGACCTCTTGACGGCCGTCAAGATCAAGGGGCGCGGCGGCGCGGAGTACCCGCTCGGCCGCAAGTGGTCGCAGGCCCGCGCGGTCCGCGGCGAGCGCAAGGTCGTCATCTGCAATGCGGATGAGGGCGAGACGACGACGTTCAAGGACCGCGAACTCATCTGTCATGATCCGTTCAACCTCATCGAGGCCATGATCATCGCGGCTTACGTCGTCGGCGCCTCGGACGGCTTCATCTACATGCGCGCGGAGTACGCCTGCTTCCGCCCGCTGCTCTTGAATGCCATCCGCCAGGCGAAGAACTACGGCTTCCTCGGCACGAACATCCTCGGGCGCGGCTTCGACTTCGACATCCACCTCTACTCGGGTGCCGGTGCCTATGTCTGCGGCGAGGGCACGGCCCTGATCCGCTCGATTGAGGGCAAGGCGGGGCGCCCGCGCATGAAGCCGCCGTTCATCAAGGTCAGCGGCGTCTTCGCGCGGCCGACCTGCCTCAACAACGTCGAGACGCTCTCGCTCGTGCCACATCTGCTGCTCGACGAAGAGGGCGTCTACGCCTCGTGCGGCAGCGGTGAGTCGATCGGCACGAAGCTCGTCAGTGTGGCGGGCAATGTCAACCACCCGGGCGTCTTTGAGATTCCGTTCGGCACGACGGTACGCGAAATCCTCTACGAGCTTGCCGGCGGCATCCAGCACGACCGCAAGATCCGGCTGATCCAGTTTGGCGGCGCCTCGGGAAAGATTGCGGACGACAGCATCCTCGACACGCCGTACACCTACGAGGACTTGCGCGCGGCCGGCGTCATGGTCGGCTCGGGCGGCATGCTCGTCATCGATGAGCGCACGAGCGTGCTCGACTTCCTGCGCATGAATCAGGAGTTCTTCTGGGAGGAGAGCTGCGGCCAGTGCACGCCGTGCCGCGAGGGCAACCTCCACATCAAGATCATCCTCGACAAGATGGCGACGGGGACGGCCACGCGCGAGGACATCGCAATCATGATGAAGATTGCCCGCGTCATGAGCATGTCCTCGCTCTGCGGCCTCGGCGAGACGGCACAGAATTCGCTACTGTCCGCCATGAAGGTTTTCCCGGATCTCTTTGATATTGGAGGAGCGCGCGCATGAGTACGGAAGCTACGAAAAAGACAAACCAAGAACAAGAGATGGTCCATCTGACCATCAACAACATCCCGCTGGCCGTGCCCAAGGGGACGAAGATCATGCAGGCGGCACAGAAGCTCGGCATCGACATCCCACACCTCTGCTACCATGAGGACCAGCGTATCAAGGCGCGCTGCCGCCTCTGCTCGGTTGAGGTCGTCGGCAAGCGCCGCCTGCTCGCGGCCTGCTCGACAGAGGTCTGGGAGGGCATGGAGGTCCACACGGACACGCAGATCGTCCGCGACACGCAGGTGGCCATCCTACAGCTCATGCTCGCCAACCACCACAAGGACTGCCTCTCCTGCCCGCGCAACCAGAACTGCGACCTGCAGCGCCTCTGCAGCCGCTTCAACATCCAGCACTCCTCGCTGCCGTCCGTCTGCAAGGAGGAGCCGCGCATCGTGACGAATCCCGCCATCGTGCGCGACCCGTCGAAGTGCATCCGCTGCGGCCGCTGCATCCGCGCCTGCAAGGACGTGCAGGGCATTGCGGCGCTGACGTACGCGGGGCGCAGCAGCGACATCGTCGTCACGACGGCCTACAATAAGCCGATGGAGACGACGGACTGCATCCTCTGCGGCCAGTGCAGCCTCGTCTGCCCGACGGGCGCGCTCGTCGAGAAGGACGACACGGAGAAGGTCCTCGACGCGCTGCAGGACCCGAAGAAGCACGTCATCGTGCAGATTGCGCCATCCGTACGCGTCTCCCTGGGCGATGCCTTCGGCATGGAGCCCGGCGCCATCGTCACAGGACAGATGGTCACGGCCCTGCATCTCCTCGGCTTCGACAAGGTCTTCGATACGAACTTCGGCGCGGACCTCACGATCATGGAGGAAGGCACGGAGTTCCTCGACCGCCTGCAACATGGCGGTGTTTTGCCGATGATGACCTCGTGCTGTCCTGGCTGGGTCTACTACGTCGAGAAGCACTACAGTGACTGCCTGCCCCACCTCTCGTCGACGAAGTCGCCGATGAGCATCTTCGGCGCCGTCGCCAAGACGTACTACCCCAAGGTGGCCGGCATCGACGTCAAGGACATCGTGACGGTATCCGTCATGCCCTGCACGGCGAAGAAGTTTGAGGCGGGCCGCCCGGAGCTAGGCCGCGACGGGCGGCCGGACGTCGACATCGTGCTGACGACGCGCGAGCTCATCAAGCTCATCAAGTACGTCGGCCTCTCCTTCGGCCAGTTGCCCGAGACGGAGTTCGACAGCCCGCTCGGCACGGCCTCCGGCGCCGGCGCCATCTTCGGCACGACGGGCGGCGTCATGGAGGCCGCCCTGCGCACGGTCTGCGACAAGCTGACGGGCAAGACGCTCGAGCGTCTCGACTTCAAGGAGGCGCGCGGCTTCAAGGGCATCAAGGAGTGCACGCTCGAACTCGGCGGCCGCACGCTGCACATCGCGATCGCGCATACGCTCAAGAACGCCGAGATCCTCATGGAGCAGGTGCGCAAGGGCATCTCCCCCTACGACTTCATCGAGGTCATGGCCTGCCCCGGCGGCTGCATCGGCGGCGGCGGGCAGCCGATTGGCACGACGAACGCCGTCAAGAAGAAGCGCATGCAAGCGCTCTACGAGATTGACCGCAGCCTGCCCGTCCGCAAGTCGCATGAGAACCCCGTACTGCAGGTCCTCTACCGCGACTTCCTCGGCGAACCGGGCCAGGGCAAAGCCCACGAACTCCTGCACACGGGCTACCGCGCCGTGCCGAAGACCTACCAGTTCTGAGGCACGCAGAGCATGCTTGACAGACGCTGCGCGCAGTGGTATGGTATAGGCAATGTGAAACCGTTGAAGCGAGGATAACGTCAGATGAGCGCCCGCAGAGAGTCCGGGGAGCTGGGATCCGGATGGCATGCAGTCTGGCAAATGGGTCGCTGAGGGCGCACTGAACCTCTTGGCGTTTTCAAGACGCTAAGTGCAGTAGGATGCGACGTAAGGCACGCGTCAGTTGCCGGGAGCATGCCTGTGCTCCGCTAAGTGCATGGCTCGTCCATGAAGCAGGGTGGCACCGCGAGAAATTTCGTCCCTGACAGTATCTCTTGTACTGTCAGGGATTTTTGTTTTCCTGACAGATCAGCAGAAAGGAAGTTTCATCATGGAAAACAACAAGAAAATCATCCTCTCCGGTATCCAGCCGACGGGCGTCTTCACGCTCGGCAACTACCTCGGCGCCGTCCGCAGCTGGAAGCAGATGCAGGAGGACTACAACTGCTACTACTTCATCGCCGACCTGCACTCCATGACGATCCACATCGACCCGCAGAAGCGCCGCCAGCAGACGCGCGAGGCGTTTGCGCTGCTGCTCGCCTGCGGCATCGACCCGGAGAAGAGCCTCGTCTTTGTCCAGAGCCACAACAAGTGCCATGCCGAGATGGGCTGGATCATGGACTGCTGCTCGCAGTTCGGCGAGCTCTCGCGCATGACGCAGTTCAAAGATAAGTCGGCCAAGCATCCAGACAACATCAATGCCGGCCTCTTCACCTACCCGGCCCTGATGGCCGGCGACATCCTGCTCTATCAGGCGGACTACGTGCCGGTCGGTGCCGACCAGACGCAGCACCTCGAGTTCACGCGCGACGTCGCCACGCGCTTCAACCACACGTACGGCGAGGTCTTCAAGCTACCAGAAGGCTACTTCCCGAAGGCCGGCGCACGCGTCATGAGCCTCCAGGATCCGACGAGCAAGATGAGCAAATCCGACACGAATCCGAAAGCCACCATCTCCATCCTCGACGATGAGAAGACCATCCTCAAGAAGTTCAAGAGCGCCGTCACGGACAGCGAGGCCTGCGTGCGCTTTGACCCGGAGGCAAAGCCGGGCGTCAGCAACCTCATGACGATCTACTCGGCCATCACGGGCAAGACGATGGAAGAGATCGAAGCCGAGTTTGCGGGCAAGGGCTACGGCGACTTCAAGGCCGCTGTCGGCCAGAGCGTGGCCGACGAGCTGCGCCCGATCCGCGAGAACTTCGCGCACCTCATGGAAGACCGCGCTTACCTCGAGGAAGAGATGCGCAAAGGTGCAGAGCGCGCCACCTACATCGCCAACAAGACACTGACGAAGGTCAAGAAACGCGTCGGCCTGCTGCTCGAGAAATAATCATAGCGACACACAAAAAGGCATGCCCCAAAGATGAGGGCATGCCTTTTTTGTGCGTATGATGTGTGACGTTGCCTTATGGTGCTTCAGCCGATCTTGAGCTTTTCCTGAGCCGAGACGTGGCGGTCGAAGCCGACGTCCTTCTTGCTCATGCCGAGCGCGAGGCCGATGAGCTGCTGCAGGTGCAGGATGGGGATCTCGACGGACGACTGGACGGCGTCGCGTCCCTCCGGCTCGTACATGTCGAGCTGCATCTGGCAGAGCGGGCACGGCGTGACGATGAGGTCAGCACCGGCGCGGCCGGCGCTGTCGACGATCTGGCCTGTCACCGTCAGCACGTCGTGCTCGGCGGCGAGCTGTGCGTGGAAACCGCAGCACTTGCGGTGCGCGTCGAACCAGACCGGCGTGCCACCGAGGCGGCGGACGAGGCGCTCGAGGGACTCAGGGTACTTGCCGTCCTCATGGTGCATGATGTCCTGCGGGCGCAGGATGTGGCAGCCGTAATAGGCAGCGATCTTCGTGCCCTGCAGGGCGTCCGTGACCTTGCCCTCGAAGAGCTCCGGATGATCGTCGAGGACCCAGAGGAAATGCGTGATCTCGCTCGTGCCCTTGTACTCGTACGGATGACCCGCCTCCTTGAGGATGGCGTTGACCTTGTCCCGGAGGTCCTTGTCGTGGTCGAGGCGGTACTTGGCCGTGCGCAGCTGCAGCGTGCAGGTGTTACAGACCGTCAGGATCGGCAGGCCCATATTCTCGGCGATCGAGATGTTGCGGGCATTGACAGCGAGCGCCGCGAGGTCGTTGACGCCCTGCGCATGCGAGGCGCCGCAGCACGTCCAGTTCGGGATCTCCTCGAGCTCGATGCCGAGCGCATCACATACCTTCTGCATGGAGGTATAGGCTTCGGCTGCGGCCCCTTTGAGGACACAGCCCGGGAAAAATGCAAATTTCATCGCTTACTCCTCCTCTTTCTCTGCCGCTTTGACGATGGCAGCGACGGTCTTGACTTCCGGATTGACCGGGTGCGACTCCAAGGGATTCATCTTGCCGACGCGCATGAGGCGCAGGGCCATCGGGGCGCGCAGGCCAGCCAGGAAGAAGCCCTCCGACTTGATGTTGAGCTTCGACTCGTCGAGTGTGCCCGACTCCTGAATGTCATCGTAGATGGCCTTCGCATGGCGCGCGCCGACATTGTCGTCGAGATGGTACTTGAAGGTCGCAGCCTTGAGCTTCTCGATGGCGCCGGCCGGGTCGAGGTGCTTCGGGCACTTCGCCGTGCACTCCTGGCAGTTGAAGCAGCGCCAGAGGCCGGCGTCGAGGACGGCCTTGAGGTGCTCTTCAGGGTCCTTGTCACGCGAGTCCGCTGTGATGCGCTCTGCCTTGACGAAGGCGAACGGATCGAGGAAGTCCTTCTGGTTCAGCGTGTTCTTGTTGCATTCCGAGACGCACGAGCCGCAGAGGATGCAGCCGGCGTATTTCTTGTATTTGTCAAAGTCAGCCGGCGACTGGCGGCAGCCATCCTCCGCGCTGAACTCGTCCTTCGGGTGCACGACGGGCTTGACCTTCTTGATGCGCGCGTACTTCGGGTCCCAGTCGACGATGAGGTCGCGGATGACGCGGAAGTTGCCGAGCGGCTCGATCGTCAAGGTCTCGGTCTGGTAGCGCGCGATGAGGTCAGAGACGAGCTTCTCGCACGAGAGCTCGGCGTTGCCGTTGACGCGCACGGCGCAGGCGCCGCAGATGCTCGAGCGGCAGGAGCAAGTGAAGGAAAGCGAAGGGTCCTGATGCTCCTTGATGCTGATCAATGCCTCGAGGACCGTCATGCCCTTCGTGACCTCAACCTTGTAGTCCTGCACCCACTTGCGCCCTTCTACGAAGCGATGGATTCTCAGTGTAGCCATGATCAATACTTCCTTTCCTTCGGCTCATATTTCGTGACGACGACATCCTTGTATTCGAAGCGGTACTTGCCGTCCTCCTTGAAGACGAGCGTGTGCTTGAGGAAGTTCTGGTCATCGCGCTTCGGGTAATCGCGGCGCGTGTGCGCACCGCGGCTCTCCTTGCGGGCAATGGCGCCCTGGACGATGGCCTGCGAGATCTGCAAGAGGTTGCCGAGCTCGACGTACTGCTCGTAGGCCGTGTTGTAGACGTGCGACGTGTCGCCGACGTAGCAGTTCTTGTACTGGTCTTCGAGGACCGAGAGCTCCTTAGCGGCCGCCTCGAGGTCCGGGCCATTGCGGAAGACGCCGGCCTTGAACCACATCGTCTTGACCATGTCGTCGCGGATCTCCGGCACCGTGCGGTTGCCGTCGTGCGGGCGCGAGGTGACCTCCTCGAAGGAGCTGAGCCACTTCTCGCTGTCCTTCGTCAGCTGGTCCTGGCTGCCCTCGTACTGGTGCTCCTTGGCGTAGGCCGCCGCGCCATCGCCGGCCGTATGGCCGAAGACGAGGACTTCCGAGAGGGAGTTCGCGCCGAGGCGGTTGGCGCCGTGGACCGAGACGCAGCTGCACTCGCCGGCCGTGTAGATGCCCGGCACGCGCGTCTCGCCCGTGTGGAAGTCCGCCATCTCGAGGCCGCCCATCGAGTAGTGGCAGGTCGGGCTGATGAGGACGGGTTCTTTCGTGATATCGACGCCGGCGAAGCGCAGCGAAAGGTCGGCCACCTGGCCGAGACGCTCGTGGATGCGCTCGGGCGGGATCTTCGTGAAGTCGAGGTAGACGCCCGCGGTAATGCCCTCGCCGATGCCGCGGCCCTGCTCGATCTCCGTCGCGATGGCGCGGGCGACGATATCGCGCGTCGCGAGCTCCATCTTCTCTGGCGCGTACTTCTGCATGAAGCGCTCGCCGTCCTTGTTGATGAGCAGTGCGCCCTCGGCGCGGCTCGACTCGGAGAGCAGGACGCCGTTGACGGCGAGTCCAGTCGGATGGAACTGGACCATCTCGGGGTCCTTGAACGGGATGCCGACGTTCATGCCGGCGACAATGCCGTCGCCCGTCGAGCTATAGGGGTTCGACGTGCGGACCCAGTAGGCGCGGCCGTAGCCACCCGTCGCGATGATAATCGTCTTTGCCGGAATGCCGATGATGTTGCCGCTGCGCATGTCCATGGCGATGACGCCCGCAAGCTTGTCCTTCTTCTCGCCCGCCATCGAGATCTCAAGCATCTGGCACTCGGAGATGAAGTCGATGTCGTGCGCGAGGCACTGCTCGAAGAGCGTGTGGACCATCGCGTGGCCGGCGCGATCCTCGAAGTAAGCAGCGCGCGCATGGGCATGGCCGCCCATCTTGCGCTGGTGGAAGTGGCCGTCAGCCTGACGGTTGTAGGGGTAGCCCATGTAGTCCATCTCGTAGATGTTCTTGCCAGCGCGCTCGACGAAGTACTCGACAGCGTCCTGGTCGCAGAGGTAGTCGCCGCCCTTGATTGTATCGAAGGCATGCGACTCGAAGCTGTCGTTCGGGTCCGTGACGCCCGTGACGCCGTTCATGCCGCCTTGCGCCATCGTCGATGCCGAGCGCGTCGGCACGAGTTTCGTCAGCACGGCGACCTTAAGGTCCTTGTTCTCCGCGGCTGCGAGTGCGGCGCGCATGCCGGCACCGCCACTGCCGATGATCAGCACGTCGTACGTGACGTCGCCGCGCTGGACTTTTTCTGGTATATTCCGGCCATTCCAGGTGAAGTACGATCCCGCTGCCAGGACGACACCGGCTGCCGCTGCGCCCTTGATGAAGGTACGACGCGAAATTTCCCTTGACATTGCTGTCCCCTCCCGATTTCAATTCCGTTGATGATCAGATGCTCAGCGAGCATATCTCTTGTTCATTCTGATTTACGATGGATGATTCCTTGTATTTATTGGACATTCCTATTCTAACATTAAACACAGCTATCGAGAAAATACATTCTGCTTATAATCTCTATTCAAGAAACCTATAGGTCAGGGTACAGCTTGGCATCAGTCCATCAGTCGTGCAGCAGGAAGTCGATAAAGCGCTGCGCAGCAAGCGAGAGCTGGCGCTGCCGACTGTAGACGGCCATCAGATGGCGCTCCTCCACCTCTTCCTCGAGTTCGAAGAAGAAGGCCTGCTCCTTCCAGCGCCAGCTATGCACGAGCATGTCAGTCACGAGCGTCGCACCGAGGCCGGCCGCGCAGAGCTCCGACGCCTCGATGATGCTGTTCGCCTCGAAGATCACATGCGGCTCGGCACCGGAAATCTTGCAGAGCTTGTCGTAGACCTCCGCCATCTGCCGCCGCGGCTGCAGCCGGATGAAGGGCTCGCCGTCCATCGCGGCAAATGAGATGCGCGGGAAGCCCTGCACATTGTCCTCGGCATAAGCCCTGGCCAGCGGGTGCGACTTCGGCAGGGCCAGCATCGTGCGCTCGCGGCAGAGCTCAACCGAATCGAAGTCCGCACGCATCGAGCTGTCATAGAGCAGCGCAAAGTCGACGGTCCCTGCGGCGGCGTACTCCTCGAGCGTCCGCACGGGCGCCTCTTTGATAGCCAGCTGGATGCCCGGATACTGGCGGTGGAAGGCGACGAGCGGGTCGATGAGGAAACAAGCCGAACGCGTGCGCGAGCTGCCGATCGTCAGGCTGCCCGTGCGCAATTCGGAGAGATCGGCGACCTCCTGCACGAGCGCCTGACGGATGCGCAGGATCTCCTTAGCCTGGCGCACGTAGATCTCGCCGGCCGTCGTCAGCGCGAGCGGCGTCTGGCTCCGGTCGAACAAACGCACGCCGAGCTCCGTCTCGACCTTCTTGATGCACTGCGAGAGTGACGGCTGCGAGATGTAGAGGTGCTTGGCCGCAGCCGAGAAGGTCCCGTCCTTGGCAACCTGCAGGACACTGCGCCATTCATGTTCATCAATCATATGCATGCTCCTATCTATCGTATCTATCGTATCGATTCAATCAATAAATCTTGAACATCTTGCGGATGGCCGCAGTGTCATCAGTCTGCAACAGGGTGAGCTGCAGCAGCACGCGCGCTTTCGCTGGATTCAGCGTGTCGCTCGCGATGAAGCCATTCGCCTCGTACGATGCCTCGGCGCGCGTGACGCGGCCCGCTGCGCTGCGCGTGCTGCGCACGACGACGACGCCCTCTGCAGCGGCCCTGGCGAGTGCCGCCTCCGCGCGCGCGGGGATGCTGCCATTGCCCATGCCCGCGTAGACGATGCCCCGGCATCCTGCCTGCACGGCCGCTTCGACGAGGAGGCCATCATCATCGGCATGTGCGTAGAGGATGGCCGCGCGCGGCAGTTCGGTGACGCCCTCGACAGAGAACGCGCTGCGCGTCGTGTGGCGCCGCAACGGGCTCCGGTAGAAGACAGGCTCCCCGTCGTGAACGCTGCCGAGCGCGCCAACCTCGGGCGACTGGAAGGTATCGAGCGCTGTCGTGTGCATTTTGACGGCATCGCGGGCGCTCTCGATTGTGCCATCGAGGACGATGAGGACACCTTGGCCGACGGCCTCGTCAGTGGCAGCGACGCGCACGGCCTGCAGGAGGTTCATCGGTCCATCGGCGCTCAGTGCCGTCGCGGGGCGCATGGCTCCCGTCAGCACGATTGGCTTCGCGCTGTGGACCGTCAGATGCAGGAAATACGCCGTCTCCTCCATCGTGTCCGTGCCGTGCGTGATGACGACGCCGTCGACGTCCTCGCGCGCAAGCAGTTCCTTGCAGCGCGCGGCGAGCCGCAGCCAGATTGCTGAAGTCATGTCCTTGCTGTCGATTGAGGCAATCTGCTCCCCCTCTACGTCCGCATACTGGCGGAGCTCCGGCACGGCCGCGAGCAAGTCCGCGATGCCGATGGCCCCCGCCTCGTAGCCCGTCGTCGCCGCCTCTGATGCGGCTTTGCCGGCAATCGTGCCGCCTGTCGCGAGGATGTAGATGTGTTTCTTCATCGTGATTCCCTTCCCTTTCTTCTTTCCAACACATTTTTTCATTATAACATGATGTATTTCCGCAAAAAAAGAGCTCCCATGCGCGCGTGGCAGTTGCGGCGTCATGGGAGTTCCTTTTGGCTTCGGTGAATTTATGGGTTTTACGATAATAGGGGGTAATGGTGGTGATCAGGCTTCTGTTGCCGGTTCTTCTTCCTTCTCCTTCGTCATGCGGCTGGAGAGGTAGTTCGCGGCGAGCGAGCCCGAGATGTTGTGCCATACGCTGAAAATGGCACCCGGAATCGCTGCTGCTGCGCCAAAGTGCATCATGGCGAGGGAAGTAGCGAGGCCGGAGTTCTGCATGCCGACTTCGATGGAGATGGCCTTGACCTTGGCGATATCCATGCGGAGCGCCTTGGCGATGCCAAAGCCGAGCGCATAGCCGAGCAGGTTGTGGAGCATGACGACGAGCATGATCAGTGCCCCCGTCTCCATGATGCGCTGCGAGCTGACGGCGACGACGCCGCCAACAATCAGGACGATGGCCACGACGGAGATCAGCGGCAGGAGCTTGACGTACTTCTGTACGACATTGCCGAACAGCGAGTTGACGAGGATGCCGCCGACGATCGGCACGATGACGACCTTGACGATCGACATCATCATAGCCGAGAGGGAGATGTCAACCCAGGCACCCGCGAGCCACCAAGTGAGCAGCGGCGTGACGACCGGTGCGAGGATTGTCGTCGTCATCGTCATCGAGACGGACAGCGCGACATCGCCGCGCGCCAGATACGTCATGACGTTCGACGATGTGCCGCCCGGGCAGGTGCCGACGAGGATGACGCCTGCGGCGAGCTCTGGCGGCAGGCCAAAGCCCTTGGCGAGCAGCCACGCAAGGCCCGGCATGATCGTGAACTGGGCCAGGGCGCCGACGAAGACATCCTTCGGGCGCTGGAAGACCAGGCGGAAATCGCGCAGGCGCAGCGTCGTGCCCATGCCAAACATGACGATGCCGAGCAGCAGCGCAATGTTCGGCGCCGCCCACTTGAACGTCCACGGCTGGAACAGAGCGATCGCAGCGACGAGAATGACGAAGACCGCCATGTACTTCGATATGAAATTACTGAGTTTCTCTAAAAACTGCATAAGTTCGTCCCCTTTCAAGCATTTTGTATACCGTTATGAGTTCTTGGTAGATTGTTTACAATCATACAACTGTAATCCATAAATGTCAATGGATTTTGCAAAAATTTTATTCTGTTTGTCCTCATCAGATGGCCTCTTGCTTTATCTGCATCATGAGAGCGCTCGCCAAGACACTCTGCCAGAACATGGGACAAACATGATATAATAAACTCATCATGAGAACAGGAGGATATCCTATATGGAAGATATGCAGTCGATCAACGTGCCCCCAGCGGGAGAGAGCGATCTCTTCCTGACGACATTCGGCCATTCGGTCACGGGGCCCGGCCATCGCTACGGACCGGCCGTTCGCTCCTATCACCTGATCCACTTCATCCTCGCAGGCAAGGGAACATTCCAGGCCAATCAGCACACGTATTGCCTGCACGCGGGCCAGGGCTTCCTGATTGAGCCGGACTACCAGACGACATACGAGAGCGATGCGAAGGAGCCCTGGACCTACATCTGGGTGGCCTTCAACGGCAGCCGTGCCGCAGAGATTATCGCCTCGCTCAGGCTCAGCCAAGCGGATCCCATCTACACCTGTACCAAAGAACAGGGCGCAAAGCTCGCCGCCTATGTGCAGGACATGCTCGCGCACAACAGCTTCACGCTTTCAGGCCGCTACTACCGCCTCGGCCTGCTGATGCAGTTCCTCTCCGTGCTCGCCGAGGCGCAGCGCGACCTGCTGCCGCCCGCCGACAACAACGCCTACATCTCGCACATGACGAACTTCATCCGCACCCATCTCGAGGAGCCCTTCACCGTGCAGGAACTGGCCGACTACATGAACCTCAACCGCAGCTATGTGACGACGCTCTTCAAGCGCTACCTGCACTGCTCGCCCCACGAGTACATCCAGAACTGCCGCCTCACCAAAGCCGAGCATCTGCTCCAAACGACGACCTTCTCCGTCGAGTCGATTGCCTACTCATGCGGCTACGCCAAAAGCGACTCCTTCCAGCGCGCCTTTCTGCGCAAAGCCGGCATGCCCCCCACCGCCTATCGCCGTCAACAGCAGAGCTCCTATCTACAGGCTACAGAACCACCTTCCCCAGCTGAAGCAATTGGCAAAAAGCATGCAAAAAAGTCCTGACACAGTCGTCAGGACTTTTTTGCATAAAGGTTTAAGCTTCGCGCGGCACAACCTGCTTGCGGGGCGTGCGGCCATTGAGCAGCGGCAAGGCCAGATGCTCGGTGAACCACTGCACGACAGGCCCCATGAAGAAGGCCGTGATGACCGTACCGAGGCCGACATCCGCCGCAAGAAAGAAGCCGACGGCCACGCAGCAGGCATCGGTCGTGACGCGGCAGACGCGGAACGATGCGATATGGTAGCACTCCGATGCCATCAGGGCGACAGCATCATAGGCCGAGACACCAAGATTTGCTACATAGTAAAGCGAAGCGCCGAGGCTCATGAGCAAGACATTGAATGCCATGAGCAGGCAGCGCGTGCCAAAGGTCGGGTCCGGCAACAAGAGGTCCAGCAGGCCGTGCATTACATCGGCCGCCATGCCCGTCAGAAACAGATTGATGAGTGTCGCAAAGCCGATGTAATGGCGGTGGAGCACGGCGACGCCCGCGAGCATGATTCCCGTCAGGATCACATACCAAGTGCTGTATGTCGAACCGAACACGTTGGCAATGCCCGTGACAAAGCACGTGAACGGATCGGTGCCAAGCGCGATTTTCTGGAATATGCCAACACTCGCGCCGCAGATCATGACGCCGCTGACTGCCATAAGCTTACGTCTCATCTCTCGCTTCATGTTTTCTCTCCTCTTCCTCCTATATCCTTAGAGGGACAGATCCATCTTCAATCTCATTTCGTCTGTGGGTTCTCCACGAACTATTTGATATTGTAGTCGTTCTGACGGCGCATTTCCATCCTCATCTGTTAGGTATTCATGGAAATTTGTTGACAAATTGAATCCTTACTCTGCTTCAAGGACGAAGAGGCGCGACCAGAAATCGGTGCAGTGCTTGCCCTCTTCGTGACTCTGCTCGCCAGCCGAGAAGTCCGTCGTGTCGAGGCCGGCACGCATGAGCTCAGCGCCCGTGAACACTCCCATCTCTTCGCGGTCATCGATGCGGACCTTGTAGGCAGCCGTCTCATCGAGGCCGGCGAGCTTCATCCACGTGTACGGCGTGCAGGGGTGCGCGAGCATCTTGTAATAGCCGACGATAGCCTGACGGCGGTCATCCGAGACGACCATCCAGGCCGCGACGTTGCTCGTGAACGGGTCCTTGAGACGGTAAAACGTCCCCTGCTGGATCAGCTTGCGGTACTTCTTCATGAAGCGGATCTGCTCGCGGACCTCATCGAGCTCCTTGGCCGAGAGCTTGCCGAGGTCGAGCTCGTAGCCGAACGTGCCGAAGTACGCGACATCGCCGCGCAGCTTGAGGCTCGTCTCGCGGAAGACCTGATGGTTCGGCGCGATCGAGACGTGCGATCCCATGAACGACACGGGGTAAGCGTAGCTCGTACCGTACTGGATGCGCAGTCGCTCGCCGCCGTCAGAGTCGTCGCTCGTCCAGCACTGCGGCGCATAGTAGAACATGCCCGGGTCGAAGCGGCCGCCGCCTGATGCGCAGGACTCGAACAGGATGTTCGGGAACTCATGCGTCAGGCGCTCGTAGAGGCTGTAGACACCGAGGATGTAGCGGTGGAAGATCTCGCCCTGATGCTCCGGGCCCCAGCCGGCCGAGCCGCACTCCGTGATGCTGCGGTTCATGTCCCACTTGATGTAGTCGACTTTCGCCGTGCTCAGGACCTTGTAGATGGAGTCGTGGATGTAGTCGACGACTTCCGGGCGCGAGAAGTCGAGCACGTACTGCTTGCGGCCATGCGAAGCATGGCGGCCCTCCGTGTGCAGGATCCAGTCGGGGTGCGCGCGGTAAAGCTCGCTGTCTTTGTTGACCATCTCGAGCTCGACCCAGAGGCCGAATTTCATGCCGAGCGCGTTGATGCGCTCGGCGAGGCCCGTGATGCCGTTCGGCAAGCGGTCAGTGTTCGGCCACCAGTCGCCGAGGCCGCTCGTCTCGCCGCAGCGCGTGGAGAACCAGCCGTCGTCGAGGACGAAGAGCTCGACACCGACATCGTGTGCCGTCTTGGCGATGCGCACGAGCTTCTCCTCATCGAAGTCGAAGTACGTGGCCTCCCAGTTGTTGATGAGGATGGGGCGCACCTTGTCGCGCCAGACGCCGCGCGCCAGGCGCGTGCGATAGAGCTTGTGGAAGTTCTGGCTCATGCCGTTGAGGCCGTGGTCCGACCAGACCATGACGGCCTCCGGCGTCTGGAACGAATCGTTCGGCGCAAGCTGCCAACAAAACTCCTGCGGATGGATGCCCATCGTCACGCGCGTGACATCGAAGGTGTCGACCTCTGCCTGCGCGAGGAAGTTGCCACTGTAGACGAGCGAGAAGCCGATGGCCTCGCCCTGCTGCTCGTCTGCCTGTGGGCGCTTGAGGATGAAGAACGGATTGTGGACGTGGCTCGACTGGCCGCGCAGGCTGCCGATGGACTGGATGCCGGGACGCAGGTGCGTGACGCTTTTCTGGCGCTCGCGACCCCACCAGCCCGAGAACTGCACGAAGTCGTAGTCCGCATCGGGAAGGTCAATGGCGAGGCTCATCGCGCGCGTGAGCGCCACGGTCTCACTGCCCTTGTTGACGAAATAGGCATTGCGGGCAATCGCATCGAAGTCGCGGAAGATCGTGTACGAAAGCACGAGCTCGACACCCGTCTTCTCATCGCGCAGCCGCACGAGGAGCGTGTCCGCCTCATCGTCCGCCTCCACATACGTGGCCGGCAGCCCCGGCAGCTTCGGCTTGCCCGCGACGACCTCGTGCGAAACGTAGCAGAAGTCCGTGATGTGGCTGCCGTCCGGCTGCGCGAGCTCCACTGCGCCCTCACGGAAGTCCGTAGTGCCGTACGAGGGATACTCCTGACGCAGATGCTCGCGCGAGAAACCGTACTCGTTGTCAAAGACGTAGGCCGTCGTCGGGCGGTAGTAATCCGTATGGACAAAATGCCCGTAATCGCGGTCTTCCGGCAGGCGTGCGCCGAAGTAGAGCTGGCCGAGATGGCCGTCGCGCAGGACCTTCATGACGTAACTGATCCTATCGTTGTAGAGATGGAATTGCTGAGTCGCCGCCGCAAAAGAGATGCCCATAGAAAAAACCTCCTAAAATCAGACTATCGTGTTCTCATTCGTTTAGTCTTATTATAGGAGGTTTCGCCCTTTATTTCCATCCGCATCTGTTAGCAGGTAGCGGATTTTTGTTGTCTCTTATCCTTAATGAGGAGCCGTGATGTCGGCGAAGTGCGCGAGCAGCCAGGCAATCAGGTCCTCTTCGGCGCGGCAGCCTGTGAAATCGGCGAGGGCCTTGAGGTCTTCGTGCGCATTGCCCGAGGCGATGCTGATGTCTGCAGCCTCTAAGAGCTCCCGGTCGTTGAGGTAGTCGCCTAATGCGATGATGCGGGTCCCCGCGAATTCCGGCAGCTTGCGGACCTCTGCGAGCATCGAGCCCTTCGAGACGCCCTTGGCAACGAACTCGTGGTAATTCGCCTCCGAGTAAAAGTGATGCGAGCAGGCCGCCGTGCCGAACACCTCTGCTTCCTGCTCGAGTGCGCGCAGGTCCGCAGGGTCGGCACAGGCGAAGAACTTGAGCCACGGCGTCCTGCTGACATCGGCCACCTCCGCGAGATCGCTGTGGCAGTAGCGGTAGTGCTCGTGCGGCAGGCGCGGGTCATCGTTCTTCGGGTCGCTGATGATGTGGCAGTCCTCCTGCGTGTAGACCTCGATGCAGGCCTCCGGGAAGAGCTCAAGGCACCTTGCGGCAAAGCGCGGCCAGAGATCCGGCGCGCCCTCTGCTGTCAGTGGCTTCGTCACGAGCACTTTCTCAGCCTGCCAGTCGTAGAGCATCGAGCCGTTGAAGAAGATGCTCGGCGCCGTGATGGCGACATCCGTGAGATAACCCGCCGCCGCTTCCGGCGTGCGCCCCGTCGCGATGCCGAAGTGGCCGCCGCCCTCGATAAAGGCGGCAATCGCCCGCTTGTTCGCCTCTGACACGCAGCCTCCGTGCGGGATGATCGTGCCGTCGAGGTCGCTGATGATCGTATAGGATTCATATGGTTTCATGGAGTTCTTTCTCCCCTTCTGATTCATGAACGTATTTCCTGACGTCCTCATTATACCATATGTATGTCTCCGCACCACTCACTTCACCTTCACGCTGCGGTCCGACTGGCGCGAGCGGCGGAAAAAAGCAAATCGCTCTAAGCGCATCTGCCACGACAGCATCATGTGGTGCAAGGTCATGAGCGGGTGATGCAGGAGCATGCGCGGGCCGCCGTAGCGCATGATCGTCTGGATCTCTTGGCGCCGCACCGGCGCGTAGCAGTGTATCGGGCAGACGCTGCAGAAGCTCTTGACCTCCATGCGCGGGCAGGCGGCGATGCGCGCCTCTGCGTAGTGGGCGAGCTCCTCACACTTCGGACAGAGCCCGCTGCGCTTGCCGTGATGGTCATGGCAGTAGATCTCGATGATCTTGGCCACCGTCTCCTGCTCCCGCTGACGCTTCTTCTCGACATCCATGATATCGCCTCTCTCCTGTATTCCAAGTCCATGTATCTTCTATCGTACCTACTATCGTAACAAAAAAAGAAGAGCAGCGCGTTAACTTTTGTTACGCGCTGCTCCTGTGGATAAGTCGGAGCCTTCCGCACAAGTTATCCACAATTTGCACAGCAGTTATCCACCAAAAGTGTGGATAACTGCTGACTTGTCAAGGTCATATGTCTTCTTTCTTCTGGAAGAATGACAGCACAAGGCCGATTGCCGTCCCGCAGATGGCCGGCACGACCCAGCCCATCGTCAGCTTGTAGAACGGCAGGTAGGCCGTCAAAAGCTGGTTGAGCGGATGAAAGTGGATGCCGGCCGCATTGAGACCGTCGATCAGGGCGAAGACGAGCGTGAGGTTCAGCGCCCAGTGGTAGATGCTCTTGCGCCAGCCGATGACGCGGTCGAACAGCGAGAGGATGACGAAGACGATGACGAGCGGGTAGATCGTCACGAGGAACGGCACGGCCAAGGCGATGATCTGCGTGAGGCCGACATTGGAGACGGCAAAGCTGAAGAGCGTAAAGAGAAGCAGCAATCGCTCGTAGGAGACCTTCTTCTTGAGGAGCTGGTTGAAGAACCAGGCGCCGCCTGAGAGCATGCCGCAGCTCGTCGTCAGGCAGGCCAGGATGATGATGGCCGCCAGGAGGCCGTTGCCGGCCGTGCTGAAGAAGATGCTGACGGCGCTCGCGAGCAGCTGGCCGCCGTTAGCCGAATGGCCGAGCACAGCGGCACTCGTCGCACCGAGATACGCGAGTGAGCCGTAGACGCAGGCCATGAGCGTGACGGTGATGAGGCCGGCAATCAGGCAGATGCGGCCTATCGCGCGGTTGTCCGTGACGCCGCGCATGCGCACGGCGTTGACGACGAGCGTACCGATGGCAACCGATGCCAAGAGATCCATCGTCTGGTAGCCGTCCTGGAAGCCCTGCGTGAACGGCGCATCGATGTAGTTGCCCGTCGCCGGCAAGATCGTGCCGAGCGGCGTGGCAAAAGCCTTGATGAACAATACGGCCAGCACGATGAGCAGGACCGGCGTCAGGAGCTTGCCGACGCGATCGATGAGCTTGTTGGGGTTCAGCGAGAGGTAGTACGAAGCGCCGAAGAACAGCGCCGTGTAGACGGCCTGCCCCACCATCAGCGAGTCCTCCTGCAGGAACGGGCGGATGCCGATCTCAAACGAGACGGCTCCTGTTCGCGGCACGGCAAAGACCGGGCCGATGCAGAGGTAGAGCACGACGAGCAGCGCCGTCGCGAACCACGGGTAGGTCCTGCTGTTGATGAGCTCGATGTAGCGGCCGCCCTGCAGCGCGATGGCCGTGATGCCCAGGAGCGGCAGGCCGACGCCCGTCGTCAGGAAGCCCAGCATCGCCAGCGGCGTGCTCGTGCCTGCCGCCTGTCCGAGTGCCGGCGGGAAAATCAGATTGCCCGCGCCGAAGAAGATGGAGAACATCATGAAGCCGATGGTGAGCAGTTCGCTCTTCTTGAATGAATTCATGGATTGATTCCTTTTCCTTTTCATTATTTTCACTTAACTTTTCAGCCAGCGATACTAATTGTATCACAGGATGTACATGTGCGCAAGACCACGTGTCTCTTTGTAAAGGAATCCGAACACAAAGAGCGCCTCTGACCGCGCATATGGTATAATGGAGAAAACGCAGTGAAAAGGAAGTGTCTCCCCATGGCAGAAGAAGCCGCTAACGAAAAAAAAGAGAAGAATACACCCGTGAGCATCCACAGGGCTCACGGGCAGGAGCAGCAGATCAAGATGGACGTCCTCGACATGGTCAACCGTGCCGAAGACCCGTTCGCCATTATCTACCACCTGGTCAAATGGCTCGGTGAGTTCTCCGGCGAACCCAGTTACGCCAAATACGTCGAGGACCAGATCCGCGCGGTCTACGGCCTCGCCCTGCAGCATGTCAAGCCCATGCAGGACGAACTTGCTGAAGTCGAGGCGCGCCTCAAGCGCATCGAGGCTGCCTACGAGAAGCCGGAGTTCACCGAAGAGGAACGCATCCGCATCGGCTTCGCGATTCAGCACCACAAGGAGAACATCGAGCGTCTCAAGGTCCTGATCAAGCAGGCCAAGGCCAACCACTCGAAGATGACCATCGAGAAAGACTGACCACACTGAAAAACAGACACAAAAAGAAAGAGGAGACGGCCCACGAGCATTGTGCTCATGCGTCGTTTCCTCTTTCTTTCTATTTGCCTATGTGCGTTATGCGTGTGTTATGCCTCAGTCGAGTACATATACCGTCACATAGCGGCGGCCAAAGTCCATTGCCTGGCCGTAATCCTCCATGCAGAGGTCGATGCGGTCGCCGACGATGGCGCCGCCCGTGTCAGCCGCAATGGCTTCGCCATAGCCTGGGATGTAGAGGCGCGTCCCGAGCGGGATCACGTCCGTATCGACGGCTGCGATGCCGTACTGGGCCGGCATGCCGGAAGCTGTGATGCCGTCGCCGCCGCCATCCCACGGAAGATATGCCGTCGCTTCCATCGTGTAGACTGCGCTGTAGGGTGTCATGCCATATGAGGTTTCAACCTGTTCTCTTGCGGGTTCTGGTTCGGTGATGGCCTGCGCTGCTGCGCTGTCTGTCACCGCTATGTCCATATTGCTGTGAATTTTCGCGTCCATGCCCGGCGATGCGGTCACATCGTCCGAATTGTAGCCCTGCTCGAGGAGGGCGTCTTTGACTGTCTGAGTGCTGGTCAGGACTTCCTTTTTCTGTCCCTGGTAATCAATCGTGATAGGGACCGCTCGATAAATCGTGATGTCTGTGCTTCTGTCGTCGAGTTTCTGTAACTGGTAGGAATCTTTGGCGCTGAGTTTCACGCCAGCTCGTTCAAGTATTGCTTCTGGATTTCTGTGTATTGTGCTAAGTTCAATCGTGCGTCCATCGACATGGATCTGTACCTGATGTGCATTGTCGGGTGCGCCAGCGCGCGTGAATCCCGCCGTCATCATGAGCATGATGACCAGCGTCATGCATACCAGGATCTTCTTTTCGGCTTTGTTGTGCAAGGAAATGAGTCGTCTTATACTCATTCAATCCCCCCTTTTTTTATGATGGGAACCTTAAGAGAACAATTTCAGTATAGCATGGCAAAACGAGCAGTGTCAAACTGCATGGTTCTATTGTCCCACTTGAAGCTGAAATCAACCTGAAAAATGGGAATGAAAAAGTGGTGAGCCGCTCTTTTACAGAGCCACTCACCACTTTTATGTTCTATGCTTATAGACCGTATAACTGGACCGCATTCTCGGTGGTCCTCGCCGCCACTTCTTCAAGCGTCATGCCGCGCAATTCGGCTACTTTTTCAGCGACGAATCGCACATACGCAGGTTCGTTCCGCTTGCCGCGCATCGGTACTGGCGCCATGTATGGAGCATCCGTCTCAACGAGCAGGCGTTCCATCGGCACAGCCTTGACGATCTCCGGCAGCTTCGCCGCGTTCTTGAACGTCAGCGGACCGTCGACGCCGATGTACCAGCCCATCTTGATGAGCTCTCTGGCCATCTCATAGCTGCCTGAGTAGCAGTGCAGGACGCCGCGGATGCCCTTGCCCTCTTTCTTGAGGATGGCGAGCGTGTCGCCGTGGGCGTCGCGGTCGTGGATGCAGACGGGCATGTGCAGCTCGCGCGCAAGGTCAAGCTGGCGGATGAAGATGCGGCGCTGGAGTTCGCGCCGTTCCGCATCCTTTTCCCAGTAGTAGTCGAGGCCAATCTCACCGATGGCGACGACCTTGGGCATGTCCGTCCAGCCCGCGAGGATGTCGTCCTCGCGCGAGGTCATCTCAAAGGCTTCCTCCGGATGGATGCCGACGCCGGCGTAGAGACCGTCGTAGGCCTCGGCTAGGTTGACAGCTGCCTCTGATGAGGCGAGCGTATCGCCCATGTTGATCATGCGCGTGACGCCGGCCGCTCTGGCACGCTCCACCGTCTCTTTGACATCGTCCTGGAACTTCGCGTCATTGAGATGCGTGTGCGTGTCGACGAGTTCGGTGCCCATCAGCGCACCTCGGTGCCCGCCGGCATGTTGACCTCGAGCACCTTGAGCCCCTTGCCGTCGCTGGCTGCCAGGATCATGCCCTCCGAGACGACGCCGCGGAGTTTGGCCGGCTTGAGGTTGGCGACGAGCACGACATGCTTGCCGACGAGTTCATCGGGCTGGTAGAACTGGGCAATGCCGGAGACGACCTGGCGCTGCGGCTGGCCCTCGCCGAGGCTCAGCTGGAGCTTCAGCAGCTTGTCGGCCTTCGGCACCGGCTCGGCTGCCACGACTTCTGCCACGCGCAGCTTGACCTTGCTGAAGTCCTCGATGCCAATCACGCCGGGCACCTCTTCCTTCGGCTCTGCCTTCTTCTGCTTAGCAGGCTTCTCCTGCTTGGCCTTCTTGGCAGGCTTCTCCTCTGCCTCTTTCTCGACTTCGATGCGCGGGAAGAGCTGCTCCGGCTCGCCGACCTTGAGGCCTGCCGGCACGCCACCCCACGACTCGATGTCCTCGATCTGGACGTCCTTGAACGCCTGCGGCAGGTTGAGCTGCTTCCAGATGCGCTCTGCCGTGACCGGCATGAACGGGGAGATCAGCACGCTGATGACGCGCAGGGATTCCGCCAAGTTGTACATGACGTTGGCGAGTTCCTGCTTCTTGGCAGGGTCTTTGGCCAGAGCCCATGGCGTCGTCTCGTCGATGTACTTGTTCGCACGGCTGATGAACGCCCAGACCTTCTTGATAGTGGCAGAGAGCTGCATGTCCTTCATGTTCTTCTCGAAAAAGTCCACCGTCTCCTTGGCGTCCGCCTTGAGCGACTTGTCGACTTCGCTCTCGCCCTGCGGTGCGAGCAGGACGCCATTCTGGAACTTGATGGTCATGTTGAGCGTGCGGTGCAGCAGGTTGCCGAGATCGTTCGCGAGGTCGCTGTTGATGCGCTGGATCAGGGCATCGCGCGAGAAGTTGCCATCCTGACCGAGGTTGATCTCGCGCAGCAGGAAGTAGCGGATGGCATCGGCACCGAACTCGTCAATCAGGCCGTTCGGATCGACGACATTGCCCTTGGACTTCGACATCTTGTCGCCGTCGACGATGAGCCAGCCGTGGCCATAGACCTTCTTCGGCAGCGGCAGGTCGAGCGCCATGAGGATGCACGGCCAGATGATCGTGTGGAAGCGCACGATCTCCTTGCCGACGAGATGCAGGTCAGCCGGCCAGTACTTGTGGAACTTCTCCGGATCGTCGAGGAAACCGATCGGCGTCAGGTAGTTCGTCAATGCGTCGAACCAGACGTAAATGACGTGCTTCGGGTCGATGGGGACCGGGATGCCCCAGTTGAACGAGGTGCGCGAGATGCAGAGGTCGTCGAGGCCCTGCTTGATGAAGTTGATCATCTCGTTGCGGCGCGAGACCGGCTGGATGAAGTCCGGATGGTCCTCGATGTACTGCAGCACGCGGTCCGCATACTTGCTCATCTTGAAGAAGTACGCCTCCTCGGAGACTTCCTGCACCGGGCGGTGGCAGTCCGGGCAGCAGCCGTTCTCATCGAGCTGGTGTTCCGTCCAATAGCTCTCGCACGGCGTGCAGTAGAGGCCTTTGTAGGCGCCCTTGTAGATGTCGCCCTTCGCGTAGATGCGGTTGAAGATCTCCTGCACGACGCGCTCGTGGCGCTTCTGCGTCGTGCGGATGAAGTCATCGTTGCTGATGTGGAGGCGTTTCCAGAGATTCTGGAAACCCGCCACGATCTTGTCGACGTACTCGATCGGCGTGACGCCAGCCTCTTCGGCCTTCTGCTGGATCTTCTGGCCGTGCTCGTCTGAGCCCGTCAGGAAGAAGACATCGTCGCCGATGAGGCGATGGAAGCGCGCGATTGAATCCGCGATCGTCGTGCAGTAAGCGTGTCCGATGTGAAGCTTGGCACTCGGATAGTAGATCGGCGTCGTGATGTAGAATGGTTTCTTTTCCGTCATGAAAGTTCCTCCCCGTCAGGCGCTAATGGAACGCCTGCGTAAAATTCACTGGATCCTTGCGAATCGATTGTGTTCACTATATTATAAAACAATTTCCCCCAAAATGGAAATAAGCGCGGCTCACTTGAGGCAGGCCTCGAAGATGAACTGATTAGCCAGCACGTTCATATTCGCCGAATTGATGTCGGCCGCTTCACCGAGGGCCTGCCATGCCTTCTCGTACTTCTTCTGCCGGATGTAGGCGACGGCCTGCGCATTCTTGGCATCGGCCGTCTGCGGCGTCAGACGCAGCGCCTCCTGGAAGTCAGCGAGTGCCTCCGACTCCTTCTTCTGGTCCAGCGCGATAAGGCCGCGGTTGTACCAGGCCTGCATGAACTCTGGGCTGAGCTTCAGCAGCGCATCGTAGGTCTTGAGCGCATCTTTTTGCCGGCCCTCGCGCTGCTGCGTTATAGCGAGATTGTAATGCGCAGCCATCGAGTCGGACTTGAGCCCGACTGCCTGCCGGAAGTCCGACTCGGCCTGCTTGTAATCAGCGCGGTTGAAGTAGACGATGCCGCGGTACAGGTAGGAATTGGCCTCGTCCGGCATTTGGCGGACTTTCTTCTCTGCGGCGGCCAGCGATGCGTCGGAGCCGTCCGGCGCCTGTGCCTGCTGCCAGAGATAGAGGATTTCCTGGCCGTAGCGCGTGCCAGGCACAGCCCAGACGCCGTTGAGCCCCGTCCACCTCGTGATATGGCCGTGGATGTCGGGGCGGTTAACGACGACGTGATTGTAGCGCGGATCGACGATCGCGCTGTGCGGCCGCTCCTGCGTGGCGTAGGCCATGAGGTGCTGGATGTGGGCGCGCACGCCGAGCTGCGGCGTCGCGAAGCTCGCGCCCGGCTCGCGGTTGCCCGTCGCGCCGAGGCCGCAGAAGTTGTTCTGCTTGGGCGAGACATCGCCGCCATAGGCGAAGAAGCCCGTTTCCTTCAGCGCCTGGCAGAGCGCGATGTCCGGCCGGATGCCCTCGCGCCCAGCCTCCTCATAGTAGTAGCGGACGATGTCCTCGACCGAGCAGTTGAGCTTCGGCTGCGAATTGCGTTTCTCGATGTAATGGACCATCTGCTCTTCTGATGCCTCGGCCGCGCCCATGATCGTGATGGTGTCAGCAGCGGCCTCCGCCTCGAGCATCGGCTCCTCGTAGGCGGGTGCCAGACGCCACTTGACACTGTCCATCGCCCGGCGGTTGACCTTGCCCTCCATCTTCTCGGGGAACGAAGGCCGCCCCGGTATCGTGCGCACCGATGCAGGGACTGCCGCTTTGGTAGACTTGGCAGACACTGCAGCTGCCATCGGTACCGTCGCTGCGGCAGCCTGGGCCGTCATCGGCATGAGAGTGGACGGAAGCGAATAGAATGAGGCCCCACAGAGTGCAGTGGCCAGCATCACACGCGAAATCTTCATAGAAACCTCCCATTTGTCTTTTGTCATTTTTGACCATTATATCACATAAAAATGCCCTCCGCCGCTTGCGCTTGGGAGAGCATTAAGGATCTCATCATTCTGGTATTTTGCAGGGGCCTGTCGATTCGCGCGTGATCAGGATATTCTCAAGCGTGATGCGCTTGCTCTGGCCGCCGTGGATCATCTCGACGAGCACGGCCGCGGCATTGCTGCCGAGCTGGAACATGTTCTGGTCCATCGTCGTGATTTGCGGTTCCACGAGCTTGGAGAGCGTGATGTTATCGAAGCCGATGACCGAGATGTCCTCCGGCACGCTGAGGCCGAGGCGCTTGCAGGCGCGGATGGCACCTGTTGCCATGAGGTCGTTGCAGCAGAAGATTGCCGTCGGGTCAAGCGTCGGTATTGTCTTCATGAGCTTGACGCGCGCGGATGTCACCGTATCGATGTTGTTGCCCTCGCCGATGTCGACGATATGGTCCTCATCAAAGAGGCCGCGCTCGGTCATGAAAGCGCGATAGGCCCTCTCCTTGACCGTATAGGAATCGGAATTCTCACCGCGGACGAAGAGGATGCGCTTGTGGCCGAGCCCCGTCAGGTACTCAAGAGCTTGCCGCGTGCCGAGCGCCTCGTCGTTGGCGACGTAGGAGACATTCGGGATGCGGTGGTAGCCATTGATGAAGACGAGCGGCACGCGCTTGACGATGCGGCGGTAGAAGTCCTCGCGCAGGCCTTGCGTGTTCGGACTGATGACGATGATGCCGGAGACACTGCGCGAGACGAGCGCATTGATACACTCCATCTCGAGTTCCGGATCATTCTGTGCACAGTTCAAGAGCAGGGAATACCCCTGGCGGCGCATGGACTTCTCGATGCCATCGATGACCTCTGCGAAGAACATGTTGTAGAGGCCGGGCACCACGACGCCAATCGTCGAGGAATGGCGCGTGTTGAGCTCGCGGGCCTGCACATTCGGCACGTACTGCAGCGCATTGATGGCCGCCTGGACGCGCTCCCGCGTCTCCGGCTTGACGGGATAGTTCCCATTGACCACACGCGATACCGTCGCCACCGAAACGCCTGCCTCCTTGGCTACATCCACGATCGTGGCTTTCTTCTTCATTTCCATTGGTGTTCCCTGCTTTCTTTGGATCTGGAGACTCGTCTTCAATCCTCAGCAGCAGTTGCGACAAAGCGATCAAACGCTTCCATGCCCTTTGCGTCACGCTTGTAGACGCCAGCATGGGTGAGAACAATCTCGAATACCTTACCGATCTCTTCCTGGAGGATGCCTTCTACATTCTCCTGCGAGACCTCTGGATACTTCTCGCGGAGCATCTTGTACCAGTCTGCATGGCTGGCAATCTCCGGCATGCCCGAGATGTCAGGCGTACCCTTGACGAGCTCTGCGCCGAGGAGAGCCATCTCCTTCTTGAGGCGGGCTGGCAGCACAGCGAGGCCCATGACCTCGATGAGGCCGATGTTCTCCTTCTTGATATGGTGCACTTCGGCATGCGGATGGAAGAGTCCGAGCGGATGCTCCTTCGTCGTGCGGTTGTTGCGCAGCACGAGGTCGAGCTCGTAGAGGCTGCCGCGGCGGCGCGCAATCGGCGTGATTGTGTTGTGCGGTGTGCCGTCCGTCTCTGCGAGGATCTCGACACTCGGGTCGCTGTACTTGCGCCATGCGCCGAGAATCTTCTCGGCGAGATCAGCCAGCTCTTCGCGGTCCTCGCCCTGCAGGCGGATCGTCGACATCGGCCATTTGACGCGGCCGACCTTGATGTTCTCAAAGCCCGGGAAGGTGTACGTCTTCTCGATTGGCGCCTTGGCCATCGCGAAGGTGTAGCGGCCGCCCTGGTAGTGGTCGTGCGAGAGGATGGAGCCGCCGACAATCGGCAGGTCTGCATTCGAGCCGAGGAAGTAGTGCGGGAAGATCGTCACGAAGTCCAGGAGATTCTCGAAGCTCTTGCGCGAGACCTTCATCGGCACGTGCTTGCGATTCAGGACAATGCAATGTTCATTATAATACGTGTAAGGGGAATACTGCAAGAACCAGCGGTGTGCGGAGAGGCGCAGCGGGATCAGGCGGTGCGTCTCTCGCGCCGGATGACCCGGATGGCCGGCATATCCTTCGTTCTCGCGGCAGAGCAGGCATTTCGGGTAGCCAGACGACGGCGCGAGCTTTGCCTTGGCGATGTCGCGCGGGTCCTTCTCCGGCTTCGAGAGGTTGATCGTGATGTCGAGGTCACCGTACTCCGTCGCCGTCTTCCAGATGATGTTCTTATCGATGCGGTCCTTGCGGATGTAGTTCGACGCGATGCTCATCTTGTAGAACTCGTCCGTCGCGGCCTTCGGGCTGCGAGCGTAGTCGCTGCGGAAGCGGCGCACGACCTCAGACGGGCGCGGCATCACGCAGTCCATGATGCGCGTGTCGAAGAGATCGCGGTTTTCCGTCGTGTTCTCGATGAGCCCCTTCTCAGCGGCGTAGTCGAGCATGTTCTCGAGGATTGGCATCGCCGTCGGCAGCTTCTCGTCGACGAACTCCGGCTCGAATGCGTCTACCTTGAGGACGTCGAGCAGGCGGTTGGCTGCATAGTAGTAGTCGTCCTCATTGATCAGCATGTTCTGCTTGGCAAAATTCAACAAGCGGTTGATTTCCGTATTGATGGACATGATTTTCCTTCCTTTCGGATTTTCTCGGCTCTCGGCTCCTGAAGAGCCGCTGTCTTATTTCTCGTAGCCGTTCGGGTGCTTCTGATGCCAGGTCCAGGCCGTGCCGATGACCTGCTCGACATTCGTGTAGCGCGGCTTCCAGCCGAGGATCTTGCGGGCTTTCTCCGAAGATGCGATGAGCTGGGCCGGGTCGCCAGCGCGGCGTGCGCCCATCTCGACCTTGATGTCCTTGCCCGTCGCCTTCTTGGCTGCCTCGATCATCTCTTTGACCGAGAAGCCCTTGCCATTGCCGAGGTTGAAGATGTTGCTCTCGCCGCCCTTGCGCAGGTACTCGAGTGCCAGCACATGAGCGTCGGCGAGGTCGATGACGTGGATGTAGTCGCGCAGGCACGTGCCGTCCGGCGTCGGATAATCATCGCCGAACACCGTGATGTGGTCGCGCTTGCCGAGCGGAACCTGCAGGATCAGCGGAATGAGGTGCGTCTCCGGGTTGTGGTCCTCGCCGATGGAGCCATCGTCGAGTGCGCCGGCTGCATTGAAGTAGCGCAGCGAGACGTAGCGGATACCGTCAGCGCGGCTGACCCACTTCATCATCTTCTCCATCGTGCGCTTCGACTCGCCGTACGGGTTCGTCGGCTCCGTCGGGTCGTCTTCCATGATTGGCACGCGCTTCGGCTCGCCGTAGACGGCAGCCGTCGACGAGAAGACGATCTTGTCGACGTGGTTGCGCACCATCGACTCGAGCAGCACCTGCATGCCGTAGACGTTGTTGTTGAAATACTTCAAGGGTTTCTGGACGCTCTCGCCGACGAGGGAGTTCGCCGCAAAGTGAATGACGGCCTCGATGTCGTTCTCCGTGAAAATCTTGTCGAGAATGGCCGCATCGCGGATATCGCCCTCATAGAACTTCGCTTTCGGATTCAGGGCATCGCGGTGACCCGTCTGCAGATTGTCGACGATGACGACATCTTCGCCCTTCTCCACGAGCTGATGAACTGCATGAGAACCGATATAGCCAGCGCCGCCACAAACCAGAATAGACATATGTAATCTTCTCCTTTTTTCTTTCATGATACAACAGATTGCACCTGGAAATCTGACTGAGATGTTAACTTCTTGTTAAACCAACCTTGCCTGCATCACTCTTCAATGCGATGCGTGCCGTCCGAGATGCTGGCCACGACGAAGCTCGGTGCATAACCGATTTTCTCCGTGTACTGCTCGCCGACGTTCTTCTTGAAGGCTTCGATCGCGTCGTTCTTGACGAGGCTGACCGTGGAGCCGCCGAAGCCTGCGCCCGTCATGCGCGAACCGATGACACCGTCCTGCTGCCATGCGATCTCTGCGAGCGTGTCGAGCTCCTTGCCCGTCACTTCGTAGTCGTCGCGCAGCGAGAAGTGCGACTCGTTCATCAGGCGGCCGAACTCCTTCACATCGTTGTTCTCGAGAGCCTTGACAGCGTCGAGCGTGCGGTTGTTCTCGTAGACAGCGTGGCGTGCGCGGTGGCGCTCGAGGACTTCCTCGATGTGGCCGGCAATCTGATTGAACTCATCGTTGCCGAGCTCACCGAGAGCCTTGAGGTCCGGCTTGACTTCCTTGAGCTCATTGAGCGCATGCTCGCACTGTGCGCGGCGAACATTGTAGGCCGAAGATGCGAGGCTGTGCGGCTTGTTCGTGTTCGTGATGACGATGCTCGCATCCTCGAGCGCGATCTTGCTGTAGCGATAAGCGAGCGTGTTGCAGTCGAGCAGGATAGCGCAGTCCTTCTTGCCCATGCCGACAGCGAACTGGTCCATGATGCCGCAGTTGACGCCGACGAACTGGTTCTCGGCCTTCTGCGAAAGCTTGACCATCTCGATCATGTCAAGGCCAAAGCCGAATGCTTCATTGAGGATGACCGACGTCAGGACCTCCAGAGAAGCCGAAGAGGAAAGACCAGCGCCCGCCGGCAGCGTGCCGTAGATCAGGATGTCGAAGCCGTGCGTGGCCTTATGGCCGGCCTTCTCGAAGACATCGACGACGCCCATCGGATAGTTCGCCCAATCCTTGGCAGCGTCGTAGGAAAGGCCCGTCATCGGGAATTCGATGATGCCCTTGTCTGCGAGGTTCATCGAGTAGATGCGCGTCGTCATATCCTTGCGGTCTGCAACGACAGCGTACGTGCCGAGCGAGATTGCGCACGGGAAGACGTGGCCGCCGTTGTAATCCGTATGCTCGCCGATCAGGTTGACACGGCCCGGGGAGAAGTAGCTGCGCTCAGCCTGGCCACCGAACTGCTTCGTGAATTCCTGTTTCATCGTCGCTAAGATTTCCATTTTGTAACCCTCCATCTTTTCTGTAACCCTACATCGCCTTGCGTCCCGATTGGACGGCTCGCTGCTTTGGATACAAGCGCTTACCGGGTCAATACAGCACGGTAAACGTTTTCTTATAGCCCCTAAAAGAGGGTGCAAACCCGATTATTTACCGATTTGCACCTTCTTTTTTCTTGTTGTCTCTAGTTTACCGCTTCCGTCTTGTATTGTCAAGTATTATTGTAAACGTTTTCTTGAATTGTTTCTATGGCATAAAAAAAGACCAGGCCGAAGCCTGGTCTTCTATAACAGATTTCTATCATGCTCATGACTCCGCCTGCAGCAAGGCATTGTAGACATCACGGCGCGCGATGCCGAGCCGCTTGGCCGCCTCGCGCATCGCGTCCTTCTTGCTGAGCCCGCTCTCCATGAGTGCATGGCAGAGCACGACGGGGTCTTTCACCGTCTCCTCTTCCGGCGCCTGTTCGCCCGAGAAGCCCTCGACGATCAGCACGTACTCGCCGCGCGGCTCCTGCTCCTCATAGTACGAGCAGAGCTCCTGCAGCGTGCCGCGGCGGAACTCCTCATAGCGCTTCGTGAGCTCGCGGCCGAAGGCGGCGCGGCGCCCGCCGCCTAGTACCTCAGCGAGCTGGCGCAGAGTCGCGCGCAGGTGATGCGGTGCCTCGTAGAAGATCAGGGTCTCGCGATGGCCCTTGACCTCCTCGAGGACTTCTTTCTGCTTCTTGGCCGTCTTGGGCAGGAAGCCGACAAAGGTGAAGCGCGTCGTGTCGAGACCGGAGCAGATCAGGGCCGAGAGCCCTGCATTGCAGCCCGGCAGCGGCGAGACGCGGATGCCCGCCTCGATGGCGAGCATGGCGAGGTGGCTGCCCGGGTCGCAGATGCCCGGCAGTCCCGCATCGCTGACGCAGATGAGGTCGTGTCCCTGCATCAGCCATTCGATGAGCTCTGGCCCCTTCGTGAATTTATTGTGCTCGTGGTAGCTCGTGAGCTTTGTGTGAATGTCGAAGTGCGTGAGGAGCTGACGCGTGTGGCGCGTATCCTCCGCCGCAATGAGCTCCACCTCGCCGAGCATGCGCACCGCGCGGTACGTCATGTCCTCGAGATTGCCGATTGGCGTCGCGCAGAGGTAGAGCGTGCCTGCGGCATCCGTTCTCTTCTCATCTTCTTGTTGCTTCATGTCTCTTCTCCTGCATCCTGCATGCCGTAGATGGCCAGGATCTCCTCCGTATAGCTGCCGTCCTCCCGATGCACGATGAGAGGCGGCATGACCTTGAGGCCGCCCGGCGCTGCACCGACGACGGCCTCGATGAGCATCATATTCGGCGCCTTGTCCGCCTTCGGCTGCACCATGCGCAGCCGCTTGGGCTCCATCTGGTGCTCGTGCATCGCGACGATGATCTCGCCGAGCCGTTCCGGCAGGTGGACCATCGCAAAGCGGCCGCCGAACTTCAGCGCGTAGCGCGCTGCACAGACGACGTCTGTAAGGGTTGCTGTGAACTCATGGCGTGCGCGCGCGACGCCTCTCATCTTGTTGACCTGGCCGTGTGCCACAGGGCGGTACGGCGGGTTGGCCAGCACGACGTCGAATGACTCCGCCGGGTAGAGCGAGCGGATGGCCCGGTAATCGCCCTCTTTGACGGCGATCTTCTCTTCCAGCTCATTCATATGGACATTGCGCGCGGCGAGCTCAGCCATGACGGGACTTATTTCCACTGCCTCGACGTGCGCGACTTCATCCGCTATGAGCAGCGGGATGACCCCCGTGCCCGTGCCGAGCTCCAGCACGCGCTGCCGCGAGCGGTAGCGCGGGAAGTGGGCCAGAAGGACCGCATCGAGCGAGAAACAGAACTCCCTCGTATTCTGGATGATCTTGCGGCCACTCCTCATAAGGTCATCGAGCCGCTCGTGCTCGCCGAGCGCGACTTCTCTCATGACGGCTGGTCCTGACGGCCCGCATCCTTCGGCTGACCGCCCTCGCGCTTCTCGCGCGGTGCCTTCGGCCGGCGCGCATTATGCGGCCGGCTCTGGCGTTCGCCGCTGCGGTTATCGCGCGGACGGCGGCTGCGGCGGCTGCGCGTGCCGTGCTCTGCGCCCTGCGCTGCGCTCCCGTTGCCATTCCCGTTCCCGCTGCTGCGGACACTGCGCTCGCGGCCCTCGTGCGGGCGGCGTTCTCTGCGCTCACGTCTCGGACGGCGCTCCTCGCGCGATTCGCGCGGCTTGGCATCAGACTCCTGCTTCTCAGGCGCCTTGCCTTCACCTTCCTCGACCTCGATCTCCTGCTCGATGACATCTTCCCACGCGGCAACGACCGTGCGGCTGTTGTCGAGCAGGATGGTCGCCGTGCGGCGCTGCTGGTTGAGCGAGATGACCTTGCCCTCGCCGTCTACCGTGACGACGCGGCCGCCCTGCTGCGGCGGCTGGACCCGCTTCTGTTTCTTCGGGCACTCGCCGCAGTAGCAGTCGCTCTCGTACTTGAGGCAGCACATGAGGCGGCCGCAGATTCCCGAGATCTTTGTCGGGTTCAGCGAGAGGTTCTGCTCCTTGGCCATGCGGATCGACACGGGCTCGAAGTCCCCGAGGAATGTCGCACAGCAGAGCGGCCGGCCACAGCAGCCGATGCCGCCCATCATCTTGGCCTCGTCGCGCACGCCGATCTGGCGCAGCTCGATGCGCGTGCGGAAGACGGAGGCGAGGTCCTTGACGAGGTCGCGGAAGTCGATGCGGCCGTCTGCCGTGAAGTAGAAGATGATCTTGTTGAGGTCAAAGGTGTACTCGACGTCGACGAGCTTCATGGGCAGCTTGTGCTCGCGGATCTTCTTCTTGCAGATGACGCGCGCCTCTTTCTCATGCTTGCGGTTGTCCTCGACGCGCTGCATGTCGTGCTCGTTGGCGATGCGCTGGATGACCTTTAGAGGCTGCGCATCCGGCGCGAGCTCGACTTCCTCCGGTCCCGTGACCACGCGCCCGCATTCCATGCCGCGGGCGGTCTCGACGATGACGTGCTGCCCCCTGGCAATCGTGAGCTGCCCCGGGCTGAAATGATAGATCTTGCCCGCTGTCTTGAAGCGGACTCCGATGATTGTCTCCAAATTGTTCCTCCTAGTATATATCAACACGCGCGCTTCACGCTATCACGCAATCGCGCGCACGGATCAAGAAGCCTTCCATCAGAAGGCGAAGATTGACATTGGCCTGCAGGCGGCGCTGCACCTCACGGACCTCGGCTAAGAGCGCGAAGACGCGGCCCTCCGGATACGTCGGCAGGAGTGCTAAGAGCTTCGCGCGGATGTCCCCGTGGTAGAGCAAGGGGTTGCCGCCATCCTCCGCCAGCACGAGCAGGTCGCGCAGCAGCATGTTGAGGTACAGGAAATACTCGCGCAGCGATTCGCGGTCGCGCGCACCCATATCCGCGGCGAGTGACCAGACGCGCTCCATGTCAAACGACGGCAGCTGCGCCAAAAAGTCGAGCGCCTCATCGCGCAGGTGCAGGCCCTCGTGTTCGTGGAGCAGGAGCGCCCGGCCGAGGCTGCCGTCCGACAGAGCGGCGAGCTCCGCGGCCTCCGCCTCCGGCACATCGTGCTGGAGCAGCACAGAGCGCATCTCCTGCGGCGAGAGCATGCCGAAAGCCACGGGCATGCAGCGCGACAAGATCGTGTCGAGCAGGGCGCTGCGCGCGCTCGTGACGAGGATGAAGGTCACAGGACCTTCCGGCTCCTCGAGCGTCTTCAAGAGACTGTTCTGCGCCGCCTCATTCATGCGGTCGGCATCGTCGATGAGCACGGTGCGCCGCTTCGCGAGCACGGGATAGCGCGAGACCTGCGTCTGCATCGAGCGGATGGCCTCGATGCGGATCTGTGCGGCTGACTTGCCGTTCTGCTCAGGCACGACCTCGAGGTAGTCCGGATGCGAGCCGAGCTGCATCGCGCGGCACGACTCGCAGTGCCCGCAGGGGCCGTCCTCCGCATCGCAGAGAATGGCCGCGGCGAGCACGCGGCCGACCATGCGCTTGCCGATGCCATCCGGCCCCGTGAAGAGCAAGGCATGCGGCAGGCGGCCCTCGCGCAGCATCGTACGCAGTGCCTCCTTCTGCTTCTCATGACCTGAAATCGTATCCCATCGCAGTTCCATCCCGATTGCCTGCCCCTTCCATGCCCCCGATGAAGTCCGTCAGGGTATTCATTTCATTATATCGTCGTACCGGTTTTTTCGCAATGGCACCCCGCAAAAAGACCGCATGCCGGCGTGTCTCAACCGACATGGCTCAATGGTTCACAGCGGCCTCGCTGCCGTGCACCTTCTCGTGCACCTTGCCGACATAGCCGTCCGGCAGGATGTGCATGTCGACGAGGATCTCCTGCACGCGCACGGCCGCATAGAGGTTGAAGCGCACATCGGGGTCACTGAGGTCGCGCATGAGCAGCTGCTCGATCTTATCGCTGCGGTAGCGCACCGTATTGGCGTGGACGAAGAGCTCTGCCGCCGTCGCCGAGTAGTTGAAATTCGTCTCCAGCAGCAGCTTGAGCGTCGCCAGGAGGTCGCCTTCGTTCTCACCGTCGTATTCGAGCAGGCGCCCGAGCGCTGAGCGGCAGAACGCGAAGGCCGACTCCACGCCGCCAGCAAAGATATTGCTGAGGATGCCGCAGTCCTCGTAATAGCGGAAAAAGCCGTGCTCGTGCTTCGTCCTGCCGTAGGACAGCGTCATGCGCGCCTCCTGATAGCTCCGCTGGAGTTCAGGCAGCTTGTGCACGCTGCCGAGGCCGCAGTCGACCTGTACCTGATGGCGCTTGGAGAAGTCCTGCTGCCAGTCCTGCAGCATCTGCTGCATGCCCGCCGTGTGATCGCGCAGGGCCGGCTCGAGATTGCTGTCCACGTCCGGCATGATCACGAGGCCCCTGCCCTGCCACGTCAGTGGACATAGGATGGCATCGGCGTAGCGATGCGCGAGCTGCAGTAGGCTGCCCGTGAAGTCCACCTCCATATCCGAGATGGACTGGTCTTCGAAGTCCACCAGCATCACGCGATACGCCTGGGCTGCATCGAGGTCGATGCCGTTCTGGTGCAGCAGGTCCTCGAGGCGGTACTGGGTACTGGCAAACGCCTTCGTGAGGATCTGGTCGGTCACGCGCCGGACCTCCTGACCGAGGTCGATCTGGCTGCGCAGGAAATACGAGAGTGCCAGCCGCACTGGCTTCACCTTCTGGACGAGTCCATCGATCTCGTCCTCTGTCGTCCGGCTGATGAACAGGAAGAGACGCAATTCTTCCTGTGGCAGGCTCGTCTGCAGCACGAGCAGGCGCCGGTCATGCATGTAGTAGTACTGTTCGTCTTGAAACAATGGCATGTGGCAGAGGATTTTGCGGATGGACTCTGCCACGGGAATCCGTTCCGGATAGAATTCCCTGCCATTCCCTGCGACGAGGAGGATTGGCTTGCTCAGAATCTTCTTTAAATAACGGCCGAGTCCGTCAGCACCCTGAACGATACTCGTCTGCAACAGCTCATATGACTTTTGATCCAAAGTATGTTCACCCTTTTCGAAAACCTTTCTCTACATTATAGCACAGGAATTCCCTCGAACTGAATAGCCCGCGACAAAAAGGAGTGCAGACCCTGCGGCTGCACTCCCGGATAAAACGATTCAATTTTTCTTGTCCCTGTGCGGCAGATAGCGGTCGAACAGCGCGATGACGCGGTCCGAGGCCGGCGTCAGGAGCATCCAGCTCAGGACGATGCTGCAGATGGAGCCCGAACCTACGACGACATCCGTCAGCCAGTGTGCGCCCGACATGATGCGCGGCATCGAGAAGACGATGACGACGAGCAGGCTCGCGGCAAAGGCCTTCTTGCCGAAGTAGCGCAGCATGTAGAACGTGAAGATCAAGAGCATCATGCCGTGGTCGCCCGGGAAGCTCGTGCTCGACCAGTCCTTGGCCGGCCAGCCCGTGAGCTCCGAGACGCGCAGCACGGGCACGCCCTGCAGCGTGAAGAACTTCGTCGCGCTCGGCCGCTCAAAGCCGAGCATCATGTCGAACTGCTTGGCGATCACGGCCGTCACGAGCATCGTCAGGCCGATGCAGAGCATCCAGCGCCGCCCCTTGGCGTCCTGCAGCCGATAGTAGCGGTAGAAGATGCCGAGCATGAAGAGGAAGGCCACGGCGTCGAACGGCCGCAGATTCGTGAAGGCCACGACGTAGAGCAGGGCCTGACTCTGCCCGATCAGGTGATTGAAGAAGAAAAAGACCGATTTGTCGAGCTCATACCAGAAGCCTGCCTGTCCGGGCAGCAGCCAGCTCGCAAAGAGCAGTATGCCAAAGATTGTGAAGCCCAGCACCCCGAGCCATCGTTTTGTTGTCAAGAGAATATCCTTCTTTCTCGTAAATCCTTTCGCGTGAATCTGTTATTCATTGCTATTGCGCTGGCACGTCATTTACCGCTGCGCTTGCCGCGCACATAGCGCAGCGCAGAGAGGCCGGCCACGGCGCCCTCGTGGACGGCCTTCGCGACCTGCAGCAGGCCACCTGTGCAGTCGCCCGCGGCGAAGAACCCCGGCACATTCGTCGCCTGCTGCGCGTCCACCTTGACGTCCGTGCCGTCGAGCATGGCACCGATCTTGCGCGCGAGCTCCGAGCTGCCGGCCGTGCCGATGGCGAGAAAGATACCGTCGAGCGGCAGCTCTGTGCCATCCTCGAAGCGGACGCCCGCGACGCGGTCGCCGCCTTCGACAGAAGCCAGCTTCTGCGTGCGGACCTCGATGGCATCGGGGACAGGTGCTTGGAGCGGCTCGCCGTTTGTCAGCAGCATGACCTTGCCGGCATGCGGTTGCAGGACCTGCGCTTCGTGCAGGGCATACTCGCCTGAGCCGATGACCGCGACCCGCTTGCCGCGGTAGAAGAAGGCATCACAGATGGCGCAGTAGCTGACGCCTCTGCCCTCGAACTCAGCCACGCCGGGAATCGGCAGCGTGCGGCGCGAAGCACCGGCTGCGAGCACGACGGCGGGCGCTTCCCATTCGTGTTGCTGAGCCTGTGCTTTGAAACCATCGAATGTGTCATTGAAGGAGAGCGCTAAGAGCTCATCCTCGACAATCTGCACGCCGAGCCGCTCGGCCCCCGCTGCGCCGCGGCGCAGCAGCTCCTTGCCGGAAATCGGCTCAGCAAAGCCGTAGTAATTCTCGATCTTCTCGGTCTTAGCGAGGCCGCCCGTCTCGATGCCCTTCGTCACGACCGTCACCGCGAGGCCGCCGCGCCTCGCGTAGAGCGCCGCCGAGATGCCAGCCGGGCCCGCGCCAATCACCAAGAGATCTGTCTTCTCCGTCTTCATGTTGAGACTTCCTTTCCCAAAAAATCATCATTCAAGATGCAAACTGCCAATCTGCGTATTTTCTCAGTATAGCAGGCAACCTCCCGAGCTTCCGTGAGCCAGTCACAAGCATCTCAGTCGGCGCGGATGGCCCAGCGCAGCTTCGTCGAGTGTGCGCGGCTGTTCTCGTAGCACTCCTCGCGGCTCGGGCGGATGACCTCGCGCGCGATATCCTGATAGATGCCCTGCTGATGGAACGCCTTGAACGCTTTCTTGACGATGCGGTCCTCGCCTGAGTGGAACGTCAGGATGGCGGCGCGGCCGCCCGGTGCCAGCGCATACGGAAGCTTCTCCATGAATTCGTAGAGGACTTCGTACTCGTGGTTGACGTCGATGCGCAAGGCCTGGAAGACGCGCGCGCTGCTCTTGCGGATGATATCGCGGCGGTCCGGCACCTTGCCCGCTGCATCGCGCGGCAGGCGCACCTTCTCGAGTGCAGCCTCGATGACCGCGTAGAGCTCGCGCGTCGTGCGGATGGGCCGGTGCTTCTCTGCACGAATGATCTGGCGCGCGATGGCCTCGGCATACGGCTCGTCGGCGTTTTCCTGCATCATGCCGACGAGCTCTTCATAGTCGAGCTGGCGCAGGCGGTCCGCCGCCGAGATGCCCGCCTGCGGATTGAGCCGCAGGTCGAGCGGGCCATCCGACTTGTAGGTGAAGCCGCGCTCTGGATTGTCGATCTGCATGGACGAGACGCCGAGGTCCGCGAGCACGAAATCGAACGGGCCGACTTCTTCTGCCAGCTTGTCGATCTCGCAGAAGTTCATCTGGCGGCGCTCCCAGATATCCGGGCCAAAGCCCTTCGCGCGGATGCGCGCCTCTGTCTTGGCCGACTCGATTGGGTCGACGTCGCCGCCGTAGAGATGACCTTTGCCCTCGAGCTTCTCGAGCATCGCGAGCGTGTGGCCGCCGTAGCCGAGCGTCGCATCGAAGCCGCGCTCGCCCGGCTTTATCGCGAGAACCTCGAGGATCTCCTTGACCATGATGGGGATGTGCGTGCCGGCCGGCGTATTGCCCTTGGCGCGCACATGGGCAATCTCCTCCCCGTACTTCTCCGGATTGAGCTCCTTGTACTTCTCCGCGAAATGGCGCGGGTAACGGCCGCTGTAATGGATGCGCCGCTTATGCGGCTTCTCCTGCTGCTGTTCATCATGACGTTCCATAATCATGCCTCTCTCTTTCATCTGTCCTAGTTTTACTATAGTAGTATAGCAACGCCGTTTCCCCGCTGTCAAAAAAATGTCTGCCAAGGTGTGCATTTTATCTCTTGACAGTCCTCCATAATCCCTCTATAATGTATTTCATATTAATCATATATGCTTTCAAAAGCCATCATTCATCATCCGGTTCATTTCCAAGAAAGAAGGTATACTATGTCCAATCCCAATAAAGACTCCGTCGACCTCGCTAAAGACGAGGCCCTGCGCCAGCGCAAGGGCGGCCAGGCGAAGCAAATGATCTTGTGGTTCGCCGCGCTGATCGTCGGCGCCATTCTCGGCTGGATGCAAGTCCCCGCCCTCAACGAGCTCTTCAACTTCGTCGCCACGGTCTTCACGCGCCTGTTCCAGTTCATCGCCGTGCCGACCATCGCTCTCGCCGTCATCACGACGCTCTCGGCGCTCGGTGCCAAGAAGGACACGGGCCGCATCTTCGCGCACGCCGTCACCTACACGCTGCTGACGACGATTTCCGCAGCTGCCATCGGCCTCGTCCTCTACCTCTGGATTGCGCCGGGCAACCTGCCGGCTGACCTCATCGGGGCCGGTGCCTCGGATGTCCCGATGCAGAAGCTCGGATCCCTCTCCTACTACGATCACTTCCTCTCCGTCATCCCGAACAACATGCTGCAGCCGTTCCTCGCTGGTAACGTCCTGTCGGTCATGCTGATTGCCGCAGCCGTCGGCCTCGCGCTCGCCTTCATGCCGAAGACGGAAAACCGCGCCGTGCTCCTCAAGGGTATCTACGGCCTGCAGGAGCTGCTCTTCACGCTGATCCGCGCCCTGCTCTGGGCTCTGCCGGCCGGCATCCTCGCCTTTGCCGCACAGCTCTCCTCGCAGATTGAGGCAGGCGTCATCGTCGGCGCACTCGGCAAGTACACGCTCGTCGTGCTCGGCGGCAACTTCATCCAGTTCTTCCTCGTCATCCCGCTCTTCCTGCTCGCGCGCGGCCTCAACCCGCTCTATGTCTTCCGCAAGATGGCACCGGCCATCGCCGTCGCGCTCTTCACGAAGAGCTCGGCCGGCACGCTGCCCGTCACGCTCGCCTCTGCTGAGGCACGCCTCAAGGTCAACCCGCGCGTCTCGCGCTTCGTCCTGCCGATCTGCACGACGATCAACATGAACGGCTGCGCGGCCTTCATCCTCGTGACCTCGCTGTTCGTCATGCAGAACGCCGGCTTTGACCTCTCGCTCGGCACCATGATCACCTGGCTCTTCGTCGCCGTCCTCGCCGCCATCGGCAATGCCGGTGTCCCGATGGGCTGCTACTTCCTGACCCTCTCGCTCATGAGCTCCCTCGGCGCACCGCTCGGCCTCATGGGTGTCATCCTGCCGATCTACACGATCATCGACATGATCGAGACGGCTGAGAACGTCTGGTCCGACTCCGCCGTCTGCGCGATGACCGACCATGACCTGCAGGGCAAGATCGAAGATTCCCGCGGCGAGACCGTCGAAGCCTGAGCCCGCTAAAAAACCATCCATCAGGTAATCTGATGGATGGTTTTTTTATGCCGCAGTATCAGCGCACTTTGAAGAGGCCTGGATTTGCCTCGGGCGTCAACGTCAGGATAAAATCGCCGGCAGCGTACGGTGCAAGCTCGTAGGCGCTGAAGTAGACGCGGATGCCGCCCTCGGACAGCATGGTCCAGACCGTGGACTTATCCCAGTCGAGGTACGGGTAGATGGACTCGAGCTGCGCGTCGATCGTGCGCCGGAACGTCTCATCCTCGCGCCCCGGGTACTGCGCGCGGAACGCCGCCGCTACAGCCGTCAGGAAGTCCCGGCGGCTCGCGACGATGTCGCGCAGCGCGATGGGCTCGCCTGTCCGGAGGTCCAGAGTCCAGCTCTGGTAGGCGTGATTCGGATGCGCGCCGCCCGTATAGGACTCCGTGCGCGTGCAGAAGCTAAGCACCTCCGCGTCGACACGCCCCCAATCTGCGATGACATGGCCCATGTAATAAGGCGCATACATCGGGAGGCCGTTCTCCTCGGTAAAGTGCACAGCATCGCTGAGCATCTTCTCGTCGCCTGCCCAGCGCGTGCGCTCCGCATCGTTCCACCGCGCGAGCGCCCGGCGCACATCATGGCCTGCTCCGTTTTTTGCAGCGAGTTCAAGGTATTTGCCCGTGTAGAGCTCCCTGCCCTGATGATCCTTGAGCACCACCTCATGCTGGCGCACTGTCACAGGATCACTCCCCGCAACTTCCTGGATGTGCTCCTGTCTCTTGTCCGCTGCCGAGGCAGTTTCTGCGGCCTGCAGATAGTCCGGCAGCGCGCTGACCGCCGAGATCACACTGCCCGCGCCGACGAGCAGGGCAACGGCCAGCGTGCGGCCGAGATTTTTCCCAAGATGTTTCATCAAAGTCACCTCTTTTCAAGATTGTATCGTCCATATCTTCTCACTGAGGTAATTCGCGTTCCATGCAAAAAACTCCTGCCAGCCCCGCTCATGCGGGGTGACAGGAGTTTTTTCAGTAGCGCTGGCGATCCTTGAGCGCGCGCTCGATCTCGCGCTTGGCGGCCTTCTCGTGGAGGTCCTGGCGCTTGTCGTAGTTGTGCTTGCCAGAGGCCAGTGCGATCTCCATCTTGGCACGACCCTGCTTGAAGTAGATCTTGAGCGGCACGAGCGTGAAGCCCTTCTCGCGCGTCTTAGCGAAGAGCTTGACGATCTCGGCCTTGTGCATCAGGAGCTTCCTGCGGCGCAGGGGATCGTGGTTGAAGATATTGCCCTGGTCGTAAGGGCTGATATGGAGGTTCTCGACGAAGATCTCGCCGTTCTGGATGCTCGCATAGCTGTCCTTGAGATTGGCGCGGCCTGCGCGCAGGGACTTGACCTCCGTACCCTGCAGCGCGATGCCCGCCTCGTATGTCTCATGTATGAAGTAATCGTGACGCGCCTTGCGGTTCTCGCAGACCGTCTTGATCCCTGCATTCTTTCTTCCCATTTATCTCACCTGAGTGGTCTTATTGGTCTTATTTATTCGAAGACGTGCCGCCCTCCGTCTTGCGGTGCGGGCGCGGGCGATGCTTTGGCGCAGCCTTTGCCTTTTCGGCACGCGATTCCTCGCGCAGCTTGCGCTCGTGGTATCCCGGCGGGTCCGGCCAGACGGCGCTGTTGAGGCCCGTGACCGTGACGCGGTGGTAATCGCGCTCGCCGCGGCCATTCTCGCGGTCACGACGCTCCTGGCGGTTGCCGGAGCGCTCGCCACCCCGACTCTCGCGGCGCTCTCTCCTCTCGCGCTTCTCATGCGGCGCACGCGAATTATGCTCTGGACGGGAAAGCTTCTCACCCGAGGCACCGCGGTTCTTCTTGCCGTGGCTGCGTTTCTTCTTCGCTGGCTTCTCCTCGCCCTCAGACGTCGGCAGGTCGGCAATGATGTCATCGATGGGACGGCGTGCCGGGCGCTTCTTGGCATCCTGTCTGCCGCCCTTGGCCTTATCGCTCTTGTCGTTCTTATCGCTCTTTGCCGGCTTCGGTCCCTTATTGCGTCCGCCGCGCACGGCGTTCTTCATGGCCTGCGGGTCGTAGGCACCGTTGTCTTTGAGCACGAAGTCGAGATTGCGCTCTTCAACATTCGCACGCACGAGCAGGATCTCGACCTCATCGCCGAGGCGGTACGCCTTGTTCGTGCGCTCGCCGACCATCGCGAACTGCTCCTCGCGGTACTCGTAGAAATCGTCGACCATCGTCGAGACGTGGACGAGGCCCTCGACGCCATTGTCGAGCTCGACGAAGATACCGAAGGCCGTGACGCCGCTGATGATGCCGGAGAATTCCTCGCCGACGAACTGCGCCATGTACTCGATCTTCTTCATGTCCGTCGTCTCGCGCTCTGCCTCGATGGCGATGCGCTCGCGCTCCGAAGCATGGTCCGCGATTTCCGGCAGCATCGTGCGCAGCTTCGCCTGGCGCTCTGCCGGGATGCTGCCCGTCGCAAACGTCTCGCGCAGCAGGCGGTGCACGATGAGGTCCGGATAGCGGCGGATTGGCGAGGTGAAGTGCGTGTAGTAGCGCGCGGCCAGGCCGAAGTGGCCGAGGCTCATGTCGCTGTAGCGCGCCTGCTGCATCGAGCGCAGCGCCACCGTGCTGATGATGCGCTCCTCCGGCTTGCCCTTGACCTTCTCGAGCACCTGCTGGACGTCCATCGGCTTGATGTCGCCCGTCTCTGACTGGTGAACGAAGAGGCCGAAGGCGCCGAGCAGGTTGTTGAGGCGCTCGATCTTCTCGTCCGACGGCTGCTCATGCACGCGGTACATGAACGGCTGATGCTTCGTGTCCATGTGACGCGCCACCGTCTCGTTCGCAATCAGCATGCACTCTTCGATGATGGACTCCGCCAGAGAACCCTCGCGCTTGATGAGGGCGACAGGATGTCCTTTGTCATCGAGTTTGACCTTGACCTCCGGCACGTCGAAGTCAATCGAGCCGCGGCGATGGCGCTTAGCCTTGAGGACGTGGCGCAGCGCTTCGAGCGTCTCGAGCATCTCGCGGATGTCCTGGTTGTCCGAGACGAACGGCTCCGCCTTGTCGACGAGCACCTTGTTGACGATGTTGTAGGTCAGGCGGCGGTAAACGTGGATGACCGTCGGGATGATCTCGTAGCTCGTGACCTCGCCCTCCGGCGAGATCTGCATCTCGCAGGCCATCGAGAGGCGGTCAACGCCGGCGTTGAGGCTGCAGATGCCGTTGCTGAGCTCCTTCGGCAGCATCGGGATGACGCGGTCCACGAGGTAAACGCTCGTGCCGCGCTCGCGCGCCTCGCGGTCGAGCGGCTGGCCTTCGCGCACGTACCAGCTGACATCGGCGATGTAGACACCGAGGAAGAAGGAGCCGTCCGGATTGCGGCGCGCAAAGACACCGTCATCGAGGTCCTTCGAGTCCTCACCGTCGACCGTGACGATTGGCAGATCGCGGCGGTCGCGGCGCCCTCTGTACTCCTCCGGTGCAGGCTCCTGCTCTACGTTATCGGCTGCTTCCTGCACGTCCTCAGGGAACGTCTCCGCGAGGTCATACTGGCGCATGACGGAGAGGACGTCGACGCCCGGGTCGCCGACCTTGCCGAGTACCTCGATGACCTTGCCCTCTGCATTGCGGCGGCGGTCCGGCCACTTCGTGATCTCGACGACGACCTTGCTGCCCGTCTTCGCGCCGTGGAACGCCTTCTTCGGCACGAAGATATCCTGGCTGAGCTTCGTGTTGTCCGGCGTCACAAAGCCGAACGTCTTGCTGCTCTCGAACGTGCCGACGATCTTCTCATTCGCACGCTCGAGGATGCGGATGATCTCGCCTTCACGCGAGCGCCCTTCTTCCTGTGCCGGCGTCACGCGGGCGACGACGCGGTCGCCATGCATGGCCGTATTGAGGTCCGCGCCCGGCACGAAGACATCCGTCTCTTCCTCCGACTCGCGCATATCCGGGATGATGAAGCCGAAGCCCTTGGCCGTCATCGAGAGGCGGCCGACGACGAGGTGCATGCGGCTCGGGATGCCGTAGAGGTCGCTGCGGTTCTTGATGATCGCGCCCTCTTTCTCCAGTTCCTCGAGCGCCGCATCGAACTGCACGAGCTCTTCCTGCGTCAGCTGCATCCCTTCCGCCAGGTCCTCAGCCAGCAGCGGACGGTATGCCTCCTCGTGCATATACGCTAAAATTCGTTCTTTTAAATCCATACTCTTTTCTCCAACTATCTGTCTATCCGTTTCTTCTCGATCCACCATGCCGTCGCCTCGCCGGCCGCACGGCATCAGATGGCATTGGCTCTGCCCTCGGGCCAAGCATCCCCCATGATTTCCGCAATGAACGCAGCCGTCTGCGCAAAGACGGTTTCCCGCTCCTCACCGACGGGAATCAGATGGCCCGAGGACTTGAGCCAGAACAGGCGTTTTTTCTCACTGCCCAGTGCATCGCGGATGTAGAGGGCACTCTCTGCGTCCGCCGTCCTGTCGTTGAGGCTGTGCAGGATGAGCGCCGGGATCTGGATGGCCGGCAGGACCTCCTTCACGCGCTCGATCAGCGAGAGCATCTCGTGTACGCCCTCGAGCGGCATGAAGCGGTACGTGTGGTTGACGGCCGGCGGCACATCGCGGAGACGGCGCCTCGCCTTGGGGACAAATTTGCCGCGGCATACCTCGCGCGGCGGCAGCGCCGCGATGCCGCGCTCCTCGGCGATGTAGATGGGCGCCGACATCGAGATGACGCCCTCCAATGCCTGTTCCTGTCCCTTCTCTGCCGCCAGCAGCAGGGCGAGCAGGCCGCCCATCGAATGGCCTGCGACAAAGATGTGTTCGCATGAGCCGCGCAGCACGGCATAGCCATCGCGGACCGAGTCGAGCCAGTCCTCCGCCGTCATGTGGCTCATGTCCTCGACCGTCGTGCCATGGCCGGCCAGCCGCACGCCGAGGACCGTGCACCCCCGCTGCTGCAGGTACCGGCCCATCATCACGAGTTCGGCCGGCAGTCCAGTGAAGCCATGAATGAGCAGGACTCCCGTGCTGCCCCCCGGAAGAAAAAAGGGCTCAGCCCCTTCCATGATCATCCCTGACACCCCCTGTGCAAGAAAATTTCCCCTGCCAGAGAGCAGGGGAGGATCATCATCATATCAGTTCGTCATACGCGCAATCACGATGGTGATGACCGCAAACAGGATGGCAAAGACGACCGTCACGCGCGCGAGCAGCGCGTCCATGCCGCGCGCCTTGCTCGAGAAGACGGTATCGGCACCGCCGCCCATGCCGCCCATGCCGGCAGACTTGGCTTCCTGTCCGAGGATCGACGCGATCAGGATGATGCAGACAATCGCATCGAGTATCATTAAAATGGTAAGCAAAAGATTGGCCCCCTTAAAAATGCGGAATAAATTACTTCTTTATCATACCATACAATGCGTTCCTTCCGCAATAAAAATGGCTGAAACCCTCTATATAAAGGTCTCAGCCATCTTCCGTTTTTATTGTTGTGCGTTCGCTGCTGCGTCGTCTGCCTCATCCCCTGTACCAACAGAGCTCAGTTCTCCCGAAAATCGGTCGAAGTCTCGCTCTTCTGGCGAGAGAGAGGAATGCCATTATAGCACTTGCTAGAATATTTTGCGGAAAAATAAACGGTCTTGTCATCTGCTTCAGCTACGGTATACGAACCATGTACCATGTACATGTAGTCATCGCTGCCGCGACGATTACTCTCGCGCTTCGGCATCATCGTATCCAGCCAACCCATAGATACTCCTCCTTTTATTTATTCCAATTCTATCTTTATCATATCACATTGTAACAGAATTCTCAATCGGGTTATGAAAATTTTTTATTTTGTACAGCTTGTCTCCTGAAAACAGAACATCTGCATTCAAAAAGAAAAAGAGACCACCGGGCCATGCCCAGTGGTCTCTCTCCGGTCAGCAAGATGGACCAGGATACGCTGTATCCTGCAATCAGATCTTGTAGACGCGGATCATGTTCGTGTTGTTGCCGACGCTCGTCTTGCTCTGGAGCTTGATGCCGGACGTGATGATCGTCGTGTCGCCGCGCTTCACGAAGCCATCCTTGACGGCTGCGGAAACCGCGTTCGCGATCATCTCATCGACGTCCTTCCACTGCGTGCCGAGGATCGGGTATACGCCCCAACGGAGGTTGAGCTGACGGACAACCTTCTCATGCGGCGTGTAAGCAATGATAGCTGCTTTCGGACGGTAACGGGATACGATCTTCGTCGTGTAGCCGCTGTCGGTCGGCGTGATGATAGCCGGGACATCGAGCTCGTAAGCCATCTGGACCGTAGCATGTGCGACGGCGCGCGTACGGCTCTGGCTGTGCTCGAAGCCGCGCTCAACGAAGAGGTTCTTGTACTCGAGGGATTCCTCGATGCGCATTGCGATGCGGTTCATCGTGGAAACAGCCTCAATCGGATAGTCACCGGAAGCCGTCTCGCCGGAGAGCATGATGGCATCCGTACCATCGAGGATGGCGTTGCCGACATCGGAGACCTCAGCACGCGTCGGACGCGGGTTGCGCTCCATGGAGTCGAGCATCTGCGTTGCGACGATGACCGGCTTGCCGGCCTTGTTGCACTTACGGATGATCTCTTTCTGGATCAGCGGGACATCCTCTGCCGGGACCTCAACGCCGAGGTCACCACGAGCGACCATGATGCCGTCGGAGACTTCGAGGATTGCATCGAAGTTCTTGACGCCTTCAAGGTTCTCGATCTTCGGCAGGATCTCCATGTGGCCATTGTGCTCCTCGATGAGCTTGCGGATGGCCAGGACATCCTCCGGACGCTGGATGAAGGAAGCAGCGACGAAATCCATGTCCTGCTCGCAGCCGAAGACGATATCCTTCGCATCCTGCTCCGAGATTGGCGGCAGGCCAAGGGATACGCCCGGAGCAGCGACGCGCTTCTTCGTGCTCATCTTGCCGCTGTTCTGAATCGTCGTGATGATGTCCTTGCCCTTGATCTCATCGACCTTCAGAGCGACGAGGCCATCGGAGAGGAGCAGCGTATCGCCCGGCTTCACTTCCGTGTAGAGGCCCTTGTGGTTGACGGAGACATGCGTCTCATCGCCCGGGATATCCTCATACGTCAGCGTGAACTTGTTGCCCTTCTCGAGCATGACCTTGCCGTCCTTGAACTCGCCAAGACGCATCTCCGGGCCCTTCGTATCGAGGATCAGGGAAATGACCTTGCCAGCCTTCTTGGCAGCCTCGCGCACCATATTGATGCGGTTCAGGTGCTCTGCATGGTCACCATGGGAGAAGTTGAAGCGTGCACAGTTCATGCCATTTGCGATCAGTGCATCAACTACGCCCGGTCTCTCCGTAGCGGGACCCTGCGTGCAGATAATTTTCGTCTTCTTTAACATGTGATAATCCCCACCTATTCTTTTAGTACCCTACTATCTATTCAGACAGATGCCGCCGCGCACCGATTCGCTGCTACATCATGTCTCGGCCTGTTTCAAGAGGGCTCCTGAGCCCTCATCTACCCCTATTCTACACTGTTTAAACGTAGAAGTAAAACCATTTCCAACAAATTCTCCTAAAATAAATTTATTCTGAAAAGTCATTGTCATAATCAAAATTTATTAATTAGGTTTGCCCCTCTGCGTGCCGGTTTCCGTATCAATCCGAAAGAAAAGCGAACGCCCCCCGTGCCTTGCTGCACAAAAAAACTGCCGCAACTTGCGGCAGTCTCAAAAGAGGATCTATCAGCCTCTCGGATTTTTCTTGATGTAGTCGAGGATGAAATCCGCCACATCTTCGAGCGGCATGTTCGACGTGTTGATCATGAGGTCATAGTGCTCCGGAGCTCCCCAGGTCTGGCCCGTGTAGAACTCATAGTACTGCTTGCGGCGCGTCTCTTCCTTATTGAGCTGCTCAAGCGTCGCGCCATCGTAATCCGTCTTGGCGCGCTTTGCGCGAAAGTCGTCATCCGCGTAGATGAAGAACGAATAGCTATTCGGCTTGTCCTTCAGGATATAGTCCGCGCAGCGTCCAAGGAAGACGGCGCTCTCCTTCTCCGCCACGCCGAGGATGACCTTGGCCTGCTCGATGTACATGCGGTTGTGGCGCGCGACGCGCTCATAGCCGTAATCGCCGAGGTTGCCGAGGCAGTTGGACGGCGTGTTGTAGGAAAGCTCGACGGCTTCCTTCGGGTCCATGCCTTCCTCGATGTTGTCGGCTGCCATCTCGACAATCTTCTTGTCGTAGCGGCGCACGCCGAGCTTCTTTGCCAGGATCTCTGCGACCTCACGGCCGCCGCTGCCGAACTGACGCGAAATCGTGATCAACGTATGTTTTTCCATCTTCATTTCCTCCATGATAAGCTTGAGATAAGCCTGAATCGTGCCTAAGGCACATGCGCAAAAGGGGTTCTTTCGGTTTCTTGATTCAATTACACTATACTACAACCGTCTAAAAAATTCTACTGGCTTCTGTCTGCAAAATTGAGAAAGGTTGAGACGAACGAGACGCGGAGCAAAAAAAAGATCCGCAGCCACGGCGGGCAGCGGACCTTGGAAGGGAAGTTAGGAAACAAGAACAACGAGTCAAAGAGGAACAAGGGGTTTTATGAGTGATATCCCAGTTCAGTCGTAGAAAGCTGGTTTCTCCTGAGCCGGCTTGATGGTCTCGACTTTGCCGCTCGTCTGAGCGCGAACCAATGCATCGGCCGTGATGGCCGCGAGATAGCCATCCCAGGCATTCGGGCCGCCGATGATGCCTTCTGCCGCATCGTTGACCCAGTTCTGGACCTCATCGTCATACGCATCGTGGAAGCGAACGAAGCAGTCCGTGTCGATTGTCTGCGTGATCTGCGCATTCTTGCGGTAAGTCGGGTAGAGCGGCTGCGGCATCTCGATGACGCCATCCTCGCAGACGACATGACAGTTGATATCGTAACCGAACTTGCAGTTGACGAAGACCTCATCCTCGACGACAATGCCGCTCTTCGTCTGCAGGATCATGAGCTGCGGATCAGCGAGTTCCGTGTGCGCATACTTCGTGACCTTCGGCATGATGACCTGTGCCGAGACGAAATCGTCGTTGACGAGCCAATGCGTTACATCGATCTCATGGATGGCCGTATCATGGACAGCCATGGCCGTCGTATAGCTGTCCGGTACTTCCGGATTGCGGTGCGTGCAGTGCAGCAGCAGCGGCGAGCCGTACTCACCGGAATCGAGGGCAGCCTTGACCTCGTTGTAGCCCTTGTCGTAGCGGCGCATGAAGCCGAGCTGGATCAGGTGTTTGCCGGATTTGACTTCTGCATCGATGACTTCGAGGCAATCCTCAGCCGTCGTGCAAAGCGGTTTCTCGCAGAAGATGCGCTTGCCAGCCTTGATGGCCATGAGCAGTGCTTCTTTGTGGGCAAAGCCCGGCGTGACGATGAAGACGGCATCGACGGCCGGATCGTTGATGAGGTCGGCTTCGTTCTTGTACTTCTTGCAGTTCGGGCCGGCGATAGCAGCACCCTTCTCGACGAGTGCGTCCACCATATCCGCAACAGCGACAACCTCTGCACCCTGCGTGCGATTCGTCAGACGATCAATGTGGCTTCTGCCCATACCACCGCAACCAATGACACCTACATGTAACATGATGATTCCTCCTCATATATCTTAAAAATGATACTTCTGAATGACTCAGTGACTCAACGACACAGCTCAGAAATTGCGCTTGATGACCGCTTCGGACTTCTCCTTGCCGATGCGATAGACATCTTCCGGGTCCATCTTGTAATATTCCGGACGGAAGAGCTCGAGCGAGACAACATCTTCCTGCCAGCCGATCTTCTTGAGCGTCTGGAAGATAGCGTCGAGGTCGATGCAACCATCGCCAGGCCAGACGCGGTCCTCATCGAGCAGCGAGCCGATCGGGAAGTCCTCCGTATCGTTGAGGTGAACGATGAAGATCTTCTTGCCATCTGCCTTGGCGAGGTCTTCGAGCTTCGAGCCCATGCCGTGGAAGTGGAAGCAGTCGAGCGTGATGCCGACGTTGTCCATGTCGACATCCTCGATGACCGACCAAGCTTCACCGAACGTGTTGATGGAAGCAGCCGGATGGCCGATGAACTCGACCGAGATGCGCATGCCGTACTCTGCAGCAATCGCGCCCATCTCCTTGAGGCACTTGACAGCCGACTTGTGGATGTCCTGGCGCGTGACCTTCTTGAGGTCGACCGTCGGCACCGTGATGATCGTCTTGCAGCCAATCTTCTTGCCCCACTCGCACATCTGGCGCAACTCCTGCAGGACTTTCTGGTAATCCTCCGGCGTGCGGTTGTTGAAGAAGCAGAGCGTATTGAAGGCCAGCGGCTTTACCTTGTGGCTCTTGAACCAAGCGGCGAGTTCATCGATCGTGTGGTTCTTGAGGTAGTTCGGGATGCCGTCCATCGTGCGCGGCTCGATCATGTCGTAGCCGTATTTCTCGCAAAGCTCGAGATCCTTTTCAAGACTGGATTTTTCCAGGCAGGTTGCCTGATTCATGCTGAGTTTCATCGCATTCATGCTCCTTTTCTTTATTCTTCAGGATGTTTTCCTCTCACTTGATGGTTTTAGTATACCTCTGTTTTCAGAATATTACTTTCTCGTTCCTGCTCCCTTTCGCCAAAAAAATAACGTGCAAGTCCGATGACTTGCACGTTTCTGCAAAAACGCTCCTGAAGACTAGCTGTTGAGGTGCGGAACCAGTTTATTGAGGTTCTTGAACTGGCGCTCTCCAACTTTGTATTTGCGGTAACTCTGTGGCGACATTCCTGCAAAGCGCTTGAACTGATTGTTGAAGTAGCTGATGTTGTCGTAGCCCACGCGCACGCTAACCTCCGTGATGGAGAGGTCCGTCGTGATCAGCAAGGTCTGTGCCTGGCCGATGCGCCGCCGGATGATGTACTGGATGGGCGGGAATCCGAAGATCTTCTTGAACTGATGCGCAAAGCCCGAGACACTCATATGCGAGCGCTCTGCCAGCTTCTCCACCGTCAGCTCTTCCGTGAAATGACAGTCGATGTAGTCCTTGCAGTCAATCAGCAGACGTTCCTTCTCCTTGGACGGCGGCTGCTTTTCCCGCGGCAGCTGGTAGAGGATGATCTCGACGAGTGCGCGCAGGACTGCCTGCGTGATCTCATCATTCTTCGGCAGATTGCGATCCACTTCTATATAAAGGAGACGGAACAGAGACTCGATCTCCTCCGACAACTCGCCCGCATGAAGGCGCGGCGAGATGCCCCGCTCGATGAGCACGCCTTCGCTCTGTCCGGGCAGGGAGATCCCCGTCACGCCGCAGTTGTAGAACCACAGGCCCTCCTGCGGGTCCGCGCTCTCATCGTGGAATTTTCCCTGATTGTAGACGAGGATATCCCCCTTCTGCACCTCGTAGAGGCGCCGTCCGATCCGGATGTTGCCGCGTCCGCCGCATATATACTGGAGCTCGAGATTGTTCTCATGACAGTGGACCGCCGTCGGGGTCAAGGTCTCCTTGCTGTCGTTGAAGCTCACGTAGACGAGGCGCATGCCCTCCCACGAGAGATGCGGCTCGAGGATATTCTTATTCTGCTTGTAGTAAACGACACCCATTTTCCCACCTGCTGTCACGTATCTTAATCTTTATTTATATCTTACCATAGTATTTCTCGATTCGACTTGACATATCCTGCAATAAAAAGCACCCCCTACCCGCCGCCGGAGCGGGGAAAGGGGGGTGCTGTACACGCAATGGATTCAGATGGAACGATCAAGCTTTCTCTTCGCAGTGAACGCTCTTCTCACCGTGATGGCGGAAGTCATGCTCGATCTGCTCGAGCGTGCGGCCACGCGTCTCCGGCACGAACTTGTAGACGAAGGCGAGGCCGAGAAGGCCGATGGCCGCGAAGATGAAGAACGTAGCCGAGAGGCCGAACGAGTAGAGCAGCGACGGGAAGGCCGAGCCGATGCAGAAGTTCGTCAGCCAGAGGCAGAGGACGGCGCAGCCCATGCCCATGCCGCGGATGCGCAGCGGGAAGAGCTCCGAGAGCAGCAGCCAGGTGACCGGGGAAAGGAAACCCTGCTGGAAGAACAGGAAGGTGACGGTCAGCGAAAGGACGACGAACGGCAGGATCTCGGTGCCGGCGAGCAGATTCGAGAGAACGCCGATCGCACAGAGGCAGGCCATCGTGCCGATCTGGCCCGTCATGATGAGCGGACGACGGCCGTGACGCGTCATGAGCCACATGCCAAAGATCGTGGCAGCAACGGAGATCGTGCCGTTGGCGATGTTGCCGATCAGTGCGGCTTCCGTCGAGAAGCCTGCCTGCGTCAAGATCTGCGTGCCGTAATACATGATGGAGTTGACGCCAGAAATCTGCTGGCAGATGGAGACGCCCATGCCGATGAAGACGATGCGGCGGATCCAAGGCGTTGCCAGATCCTTGTAACCAGCCTTGTCGAGATGCTTCTCCGAATCGATGCTGTCCTGGATCTCGTTGAGCTCTGCGATGGCCATGCGCTCATCGCGGATCTTCTTGAGTACCTGCATCGCATCACTGACACGGCCCTGCAGCAGCAGCCAGCGCGGGCTCTCCGGCATCACGAGCATGCCGAACCAGAGCACGACAGCCGGGATGGATGCGAGTGCGAGCATGTAGCGCCAGATGTGGCCGACCTCACCGAAGGTGACGCCGAGGATAGCGTTGAGGATGAAGGCGAGCAGCTGGCCCGTGACGATCATGAGCTCATTCTGGGTGACCATGCGGCCGCGCCTGTCGGCCGGTGCCATCTCTGCCAGGTAAGCAGGTACCGTGACCGAAGCACCACCGACTGCCAGGCCGAGGACGAAGCGGCAGGCGATGAGGATGCCAGCCGTCGGTGACAGCGAGCAGCCGATGGCTGCGAAGAAGAAGATGACTGCCAGGCAAAGCAGCATCTTGCGGCGTCCCTCAGCATCCGAAAGACGGCCGCCGAAGAACGAACCGATGGCCGCACCGAAGAGCAGGCCACTGGCCACGAAGCCCTCCACTGCCGGAGTCAGATTCAACTGATCCGGACGGGCCATGAAGGCAAGGGCGCCGTTGATGACGCCGGTGTCATAACCGAAGAGCAAGCCACCGAACGTCGAGACGACTGTGACACGCTTGAGGTATTTGCGATGAGATGATTCCGCCATGTTACATTTCTCCTCTCAAATTATGTTAGCCGTTCCCACCTCGCAGGAACATCGCTCTTTTTCTTGACAAGTCATATTATAAATGAATTATCAGAAAAATACTTCATTGTTTCTGTCTCGTTTCGTCTTAGAAAACGTTATCTTTCATTGCCTTTTGTATTATTCTGCACGGATATCTGCTGGAATCAAGCGGCCAGTCGATTCTCCTTCAAAAATACACAAAAGCTTGCTAGACTATAGAAAAGACATTGCAGAAAGAAGGTTGTTCCATGGCATTCATCTCGACAAAGTACCGCCCCGTCTTCACAGGCGAGGCCATGCCCCGGCTCACGACGCTCTACCGCGCAGAGACGCTGTACACCTCGATGCCACGCACGATGCACCGCCATGAGGATGTCGCGGAATTCATCCTGATCACGGAGGGCAGCGGCATCCACATCATCGACGGGCAGCGCTACTACACGCAGAAGGGCGATCTGCTGCTGATCGGTCGGGGCGTCGTGCACGATGAGTCCTCCCCCGCGAATCGCAATCTCTCCATCTACTCTGGAGCCATCCGCAATCTGAGACTGCCTGAGCTGCCCGCCGGGCAGTTCTTGGCGCAGGACGTGCTTCCCGTCCAGAAGACCGAGGAGCTCTTCCCCGCCTTCTGCCATCTGCTCGAGCTCATGTACCGCGGCGCACAGGGCAAGGGCTGCCACCCCGAAGAGAGCATCAATCACCTGCTCTGTGCCCTGCTACTCCTGACCATGGAAGTGACGAGCCGCAGCATCGTGCTGCCGCCCGAGGAACACAATCTCATGGACGCCGTGCGCAGCCGCCTCGATGCATCGTACGACGAGACCATCACGCTTGCAGCACTCGCCAGAGAATTCCACATCAGCAGCTTCCACCTCGCCCATGCCTTCAAGGCCGCCTACGGCTATGCGCCGCTCCAGTACATCACGCGCCGCCGCATCGGTGAAGCACAGACCCTACTGATCGACACGGCACTGCCCATCACGGAGATCGCCATCCGCACGGGCTACAACAGCTCCAGCTATTTCAACAAGGCCTTCCACAAGATCACCGGCATGTCCCCGCGCGATTACCGCAAGGCATACCGCAAGATATGATACAAAAAAGATGCCGCTCGTATGAGCGGCATTTTCAATGCATAGCAAATTGATTTTTTGGGGATGATTGGCAGTCAAAGCTGGAACTCAGGAGAGCTCAGTACTTGACCCAGACGGCGCCCTTCTTGGCCGACTCCACGCATTTCTCGACCCACTTGACGCCTTCCGCACCGGCATGGACATCCGGATACCAGAAGTCGACCTTCTCGCCCTTGTTCGCCTTCTCCATGGCGATGGCCAAGCGGCGGTAGAGGTTCGACCACGCATCGAAGAGACCTTCCGTATGGCCGCCGCTGATGCGGTCTTCGGCGCGTGCCGACGGATAGAGATAAGCACCGCCGCGCTCGAGGATGCGGACCGGCTCGCCTTCGATCTCATACGTCAGCTGATTCGGGCGCTCATCGTACCACTCGACCGAAGCCTTCGAGCCGACAATGCGGACTTTCTGGCCGTGCAGGGCACCGCAGTTGATGGCCGAAGCCCAGCACGTCGCCTGTGCGCCGCCCTTGAGGTTCATGATGACGAAGGCATTGTCCTCGAGCTTGCGCGTCGGGATGAAGGATTTCGTCGTGCACATGAGGCTCTCGATCTCAAAATCCGGGACCATCGTCTCAGCGAGGAAGAGCGGATGCGTGCCGACATCGCCGAGCACAAACGATGGGCCGGCTTTCGTCGGGTCCATGCGCCAGCGTGCAGCAGAGTTCGTCTCCTCGACCGGCGTGTTGTAGGCGCCGAACGGGAACTGCATCTTGACGAGGCGGATCTCACCAAGGTCGCCGTGCAGGACCATCTGGCGCGCCTGCTCGATAAGCTGATGGCCGGAATAACCGTACGTCACACCGACGACGAGGCCCTTGCTGTCGGCCAGATGAACGAGCTCCTCTGCCTGCTCCGTCGTGAAGCAGAGCGGCTTCTCACAGACGGCATGAAAACCGGCTTCGAGCACAGCCTTGCAGACCGCATAATGAAGGCCATTCGGCACGGCAATCGTCACGGCTTCAATGCGGTCCTCAGGGCTGCGCTTTGCCTCTTCCATGAGCATCGTCTTGTAATCCGGGTAGCAGCGTTCCGGCGCTACGCCGAGCTGAATGCCGAAGTCCTTGCCGCGCTCCGGATTGATATCGAAAGCGCCTGCCACGAGTTCAAACGAACGATCGCGCAGGGCGGCGCTCCTGTGGATATAGCCGATCTGGCTGCCGCGGCCGCCACCAACCATAGCCCAGCGAATCGGATGATCGAGTACTTTTTCACCGTTAATCATGATAAACTCTCCTTTTCTCTTTCTCTTTATCCAAGCAAACTCTTGATAAACCCATCTCATGAATTCATGGTTCCGGTCAATCTCTATCTATATGTCTGGTGTCTTCGCAACGCCATGACTGCGCAGACCGGTATGCGCGATTCAAGATGCGCTCATGCAAAGCCGAGGCTGTGCAGGTAATCGCAGCTGGCCTTGACATCGCGCAGGCTCGTCGCGACATTGCGCGGGTCGCGTTCCTGCTCGACCGTGATGTAGCCGTTGTAGTGGATCTCCTCGGTCAACACCTTGTAGATGGCCGGATAGTCGAGCATGCCCGTGCCGATTGGGCACATCGATCCCTTGCCGCAGCCCTCGAAGAAGCGGATGTGCTCAGAGAGCACTTCCTTGTAGACCTTCTCGTTGATATCCTTGAAGTGGATGTAGTCGAGCCGGTCCGCATACTTGCGCAGCCAGGTGACCGGATCCATGCCCGAATACCGCAGATGGCCCGTATCGAGGCAGAGGCCTGCGACATCCTTCGGGATATCCCGCGCGAGCTTGTCGATCTCATCGGCGAATTCGATATAGCCACCGGCGTGCGGGTGAACAACAGCCCGGACGCCCCACGAAGCGGCCTTCTCGGCAATGCCCTTGATGTGCCCCATCATGCGGTTCCAGTCTTCATCGCTGAGGTGCGGCGCCCTGTCGCTGTGTCCAGCATTGTAGTCGCGCTCATCGTGGCCCCAGTCCATGACCGTCAGATATGGCGCCGGATAACGCTGCCCCGGCTCCGTCGGCAGCTTGGGCAGTTTCGTGATGATGCCGCAGATATCGTCGACCTGATGAAGGACGTTCTCGTAGTTTCCTTCATCCAACAGGTCATCGAAGATCGTGCCCGCCACGATGCCGATGTTGTTCTTCGCGAGCTCTTCGCTCACGACGTCGATGTCGAGCGGCAGATAGCCGTACGGGCCAAGCTCGATGGCCTTGTAGCCTGCCTGCCCTGCTTCGTAGAGCACCTTCTGCCAAGGTGGCAGATACGGATTCTTGACATCGTCGACGCCCCAGCAGCACGGTGCGCCTGTGATATGGATTGCCATGGATAAATCCTCCCTTTCTTTCCCTGTCGTGTCCCCGGTCGTCTGTTTGACCTTGCACTGTCATTATACGGCGAAACGCCGCCAAATAATTCCACCATGTTGCCTTTGTTGTGGGCAAAAAACTGCCGACTCAGCGCCAAAATAGCACAATCTTGTCTTCTCTCTTATTATCTATCGCTATTGTTTTGACGCGAAAATTTCTTTCAAAAAAATTTTCAAGGTGAAACTTGCACAATCCTGCTGTAGAACTCCGCCTTGTCGAGCGCTCCCCTCCCATAGTTGTACAATCCTGCTAAAACCGCGCCATTACTAGCGTTACGGTGTAGTCGGAACATTCTTGACAACTCGTTTCAGCCATGGTATTTTGTAAGCACAGCAAGAAAACAGCGCAGACCTCCCGCGAGGCTGTGCGGGTCATCCATATTACTTTATCGTGTTTGATGAACTGGAGGGTTTACCATGAAAATCGCATTCGATGTTGATGTACTGTCCAAACAGATGAGCATCAATGACCTCGTCCACCAGGTTGCTGACTGGGGTTACAAATACATTGAGCAGTCCCCGCATCCGCGGATCAATCCCTTCTACAAGCATCCGCTCTTCTCCAAAGAATGTGAAGAGGAATACCGCAAGGCTCTCAAGGAGACGGGCGTCGAGATCTCATCCTTTATCTGCGTCTACCGCTGGTCCGGCCCGACTGAGGAGCAGCGCAAGATGGCCGTCGCCAACTGGAAGAAGATGATCGAGATTGCCGTCAACATGGGCGTTCCTGTCATCAACACAGAGCTCTCGGGCGACCCGAACCAGCAGGAGATCTGCAACGGCATGTGGTTCCGCTCCATGGAAGAGCTGCTGCCGATTATCGAGCGCGAGGGCCTGCGCGTCGAGATCCAGTCGCATCCGTACGATTTCTGCGAACTCAACGACGAGGCCTGCGACATGGTCAAGTCCTTCCGCTCCAAGAACCTCGGCTACGTCTACTCCTCCCCGCACGGCTTCTTCTACGATCAGGGCAAAGGCGACGTCCGCCACATGCTCAAGTACGCCGGCGATGAGCTCACGCACGTCCTGTTCGCCGACACCTTCAACCAGACGCTCGACTGCCGCTACATCCTCAACCCGCCATCCCTCAATCAGCGCGGCCGCGAGGACGTCAGCGTTCACCAGCACCTCAACCTCGGCATGGGCGACGTCGACTTCGACGGCATCTTCGAGACGCTGCGCGAGATGGACTTCGCCAACAAGCAGCTCAAGCCGGATGCCCCGAAGGTCGGCGGCGACAACATCGCCTGCGTCTCCATCTTCGGCTTCCCCGAGAAGATGAACGAGTGGGCACCAGAGGCACGCGAGCGCATCGAGAATGAGCTCTTGAAGAAGTAATCTAGAAGCCGGACGGAATGATGTCACATACCTCTTCCGTCTGCTCATGCTTCGCAGACACCTTTCCCAGAGGGGAAGGCTATAAGGAGGAAATAATATGGCAAAGACAGAAGACGTCGCATTTGCGATCATCTCGGCGGCCGGCGACGGGCGCGCAAAGGTAGCGGAGGCGCTCAAGCAGGCCCGCCGCGGGAATTTCGGCGAGGCCGAGGAATGCCTAAAGGATGCCGACGAGCACCTCTTGAAGGCACACAAGCTCCAGACCGAGGAGCTCCTGCAGAAAGAGGCCAGCGGCGAGCTGCAGGGTCCCTTCAACGTGCTGATCTCGCACGCGCAGGACTACGTCATGACGGGCATGGCCATGAAGGACATGGCTGTAGAGATCGTCAATCTCTACACGCAGCTGCGCGCAAAATAAGCCGGACAGTGCCCCCTAAAATAAAGCGGACAGGATTTTTCCTGTCCGCTTTTTGTTTGCCACATTTGCAATGCACTCATTCCGTATCTATACATAAAAATAGCCTGCGGCATATTGCCGCAGGCTGGGGGCTAAAAACAAAAATAATGTTATCAATCTAGAATAAGCTGCTATCATTCACTGGCTGATGGTCTGGCGCAGTGCATCGATAGACGTATTGACACCAGCATCCACGCTCATAGTGAGATCTTCCATCTCCAGCGAGACATCGCCGTGATAGCCCATCATGCTGAGAACAGAGAAGAACTCTTTCCACCACTGCAGGTCTTTACCACAGCCGACCGCCACGTAATTCCAGACGCGGTGCTTGGAATCCGTGACCGGACGCGGCTCAAGCAGGCCATTCGTATCGGCCAGGCCGCGCTCAATGCGGGCATCCTTGCCGTGGACATGGAAAATGCAGCCTTCCAGTGCACGAGCAGCCGCAATGGGGTCTGCTCCGAGAATCATCATGTGAGAAGGATCGAGATTGATGCCGATGATAGGATCTGTCGCCTCGCGCAGTTTGAGCATCGTTTCTGCCGACCAGACCATCGTGCCTGGGAATTCCTCGATGGCAATCTGCTCAATATGATGCTCTTTCGCATAAGCTGCAAACTTCTTCCAGAAGGCAATCGTAACTTCCCACTGATAATCGTAAGATGGCGCCATAAAATCCGGCCAGGAAATGGTCGAGACAATCCAGTTCGGTGTTACATCCTTGGGGCTGCCAGCTGGCAAGCCAGCCATGGCAACAATCTTCTTGACGCCGAGCTTCTCTGCCAAATCCACGCAAGCATACATGGATTTCTCGTACTGTCGGCCCGTTTCAGAGGGCCAGAGCGGATTACAAGAAGTGTTGAGGGCAGAGATGCGCATGCCGCGCTTCGTGAGTTCTGCCTGGAAATCCGCCAGTTTCTTGGGGTCTGCCAAGAGTTCCTGCGTATGGCAGTGCTTCTGAGCACCCCAACCGCCAGCCGTCATCTCAACGGCATCGATGCCGAGGGATTTTACTTTATCAAGCATGTCCGTATACGAGAGATCTGCGAACACGTCCGTGCAAATTGCGAGCTGCATGATATTCACCTGCTTTTCTTTTCACTCAATCGTTGAAGGGAACCCAGACGCCGCCTTTGTCCGCAGACTCGACGCATTTCGTGATCCAGCGGATACCATCGATACCGGCGTTGATGTCCGGGTAATTGATTTTTTTCAGTGCTTCCTCATCGCCGCGATTCTTGGCATCGATGGCCATCGCAATCTTGAGGTAGATATTTGCCCAGCTGTCGCCAAGACCTTCCGTATGCAGCGCATTCATGCGCTCGAATTCATTGCAGGCATCGCTAAGATATGGCATGCCGCGGTAGAGCTTCTGGTTTGGCTTACCCTGGACCTCATAGATGAGTTCATTCGGTTGCCAATCGTTGAATTCCACAGATGCCTTGGAACCGACGATGCGGATGTGCTGCGAATCCATGCTACCAGCATCGACTGCCGAAACCCACATGCGGCCGACTGCACCGTTGTCGTAATGCATGAGGACATAAGCATTATCCTCAAGCGGTGCACGGCTCTTGACAAAGCTCTGGCGATCGCAGAGGACTTCCTTGAGCTTGATGTCCGGACAGATGAGCTGGCTCATGTAGAACGTGTGCGTCGAGAGATCACCAAGGACGAACGACGGGCCCGACTTCTTTGGATCGACACGCCACTTCTGAGCTTCATTCTTCTTATCACCGATATCGCTGCAAGCAAAGCCATGCGTGTAGCTGAGCTCGATCATGTGGACCTTGCCGAGGTCGCCATTCTCAATCATCGAGCGCATCTGCAGCAGGAGCTGGAAGCCAGAGAAGCCATACGTCACACCGACGATCTTGCCTTTCTCTTCAGCGAGCTTCTTGATCTCTTCGCCCTCTTCTACCGAGAAGAACAGCGGCTTCTCGCAGATAACATGCAGACCGGCATTCAAGGCCGCCTTCGTAATCTCATAGTGCGTGAAGTTCGGCGTAGCGATGGAGACAACTTCGATGCCATCCGGGCGTTTCGCCTCTTCTTCAAACATCGTCTTGTAATCCGGATAGAGGCGGTCTTCGGCCACACCAAGGTTGCGGCCGAAGTCCTTGCAGCGCTCATAATCCACATCGAAGGCACCGGCCAAGAGCTGATATGCCGTGTTGTCGCGCAGAGCGCCCGTGCGATGCTTATAGCCGACCTGCCCCGTGCGGCCGCCGCCAACCATCCCCCAACGAAGTGGTCTTGCAATTTTCTTTTCGCCATTAACACCCATGATAATTATCTCCTTTTCTTGCGTTTTCATAAATCAATAATAAATCGACTTCTAAAAAAGGATACCGGTAGTTTGCGCGCGCTCAAAAGGCTGTAAAAAGAGGATTTATTTCACGAAATACCTTTATTATTAGGTTGTTTCGCTTTTCTCTTATTTGTTCTTGCCTTTCATTTGTCTGTATTATAAAATAAATACCGATAGGCGTAAACGGTCTATCTTGTTAAAAAACACATCTATCTTGCTTTAAATGTCTAACTATTCCAAAAGGTGGTATCATCATGAAAAGCGTCGATCCCGGTATCCTGGACCAGTCTATCTGTTTCTCCTTCACGCCATCGGCCATGGCCAAGAAACTACTTTTCTACCCGACCTGGTGCGGCCATTACTACTGTACCAACCGCTACTTCATGCGGCGAGATACCTATCCGCCTTTACTGCTCATCTACGTCCGCGTCGGTATCCTGCGCGTCTTTTACCGTGGCAAGGATTACCGTGCGCATCAGGGAGATGTCGTACTGCTGGACTGCCAGGAGCCTCATTACTACCAGGCCGAGGATGGACTAGAATTCCTTTATATCCACTTCGATGGTTCCAACGCACATGATATCGTCCAATATATATTGGAGAACGAAGGCCCCTTGATCCAGCTGCATACCAACCAGCAGATCGGCAACGAACTCTACCAGATGGTCGCCTTCTATGAAAAGGATGGCGTCGAAACACCATTTCAGAGTTCACTGCGCATCCACCGCCTGCTCACTCTTCTGACAATCCCCAACCGGGTTGCGGTTCACGAACAGGACCCGATCGACAAAGCCGTACGATATATCCGCAGCCACATCGGCAAAAACATCACGTTGAAGGAACTGGCTGACGTCGCCCAGCTCAGCCCCTACTACTTTGCCCACTGCTTCAAAGAGCGCACCGGCTACGCACCGATTGAATATGTCATCAACAGCAAACTCGATCAGGCCAAGATCATGCTTATCCACAGCACGGAATCCGTTGAGTCGATTGCCTTTTCACTCGGTTACTCATCGAGCAACAGTCTCATCAGCCTTTTTCTCAAGCGCATTGGCATGACACCGCATGTCTACCGCAAACAAAATCGCTCCCGCTGAGTTCCCCGCTTCAAAAGAAAGACCATGTCACACGACATGGTCTTTTCTGTAATCGTTTTTATTTATTTAATCCGATTTGCACATTATATCTACGACAGTAATCTGAATAGATAAAAAGCAAGATAACAATACTTTTCAGCAACGAGGCAACTGTCGCCCTTGTGCAACAAGGTGTACAATCATAAGCAAGTCAAGCAAGACAAGCAGGATTAGTTTCCTGAAAATACAAAACGTTTTGGTTATATCTTGCACCTAACAACAAGGGCTTTGAATAAACTGCTACTGCCCACATAAAGAAAGGATGCGATGTTCATGTCTCAAGAAGGAAATGCCCAGAGTTATTTGAAAAAAATCATGATCATATCCACTTTCGGCGGTCTCTTATTCGGATATGATACCGGCGTCATCAATGGTGCTCTGCCTTATATGTCAGCGCCGGACCAGTTGAATCTCACACCACTGCACGAAGGCATGGTCGTGAGTATCCTGCTGCTCGGTGCCGCAACTGGCTCCATCTGCGGCGGCCGGCTCTCCGACATGCTCGGACGACGCCACAACATCATCTGCCTGGCCGTCCTATTCTTCTTCGCTGCCATCGGCTGCAGTCTGGCTCCGTCGTTCGAGGTCATGCTGGTCACACGTTTCCTGCTCGGTCTGGCCGTCGGCGGAGCATCGGTCACAGTCCCGACCTATCTCGCGGAAATCGCGCCGATGGAGCGCCGCGGCCGCATGGTCACACAAAATGAATTCATGATTGTCACGGGTCAATTCCTGGCTTTCGTCTGCAATGCCATCATTGCCATCGTTCTGGCTGGTGATCCGCACATCTGGCGCTACATGCTCGCCATCTGCGCACTACCAGCTCTCGTGCTTTTCTTCGGTATGCTTCGGCTGCCAGAAAGCCCGCGCTGGCTTTTCATGAAGGGAAAACTTTCGGATTCCCTCGGCGTCCTCAAGGTCATCCGCACGAGCAAAGAACGCGCCATTGCTGAATTCAATGAGATACAGGACATGCTGCAGGAACAGTCCATAGAACACCAGGTCACCTACCGCGACCTCACGACACCATGGGTCCGCCGCATCATGCTCATCGGCATCGGCATCGCCATCTTCACACAGTTGACCGGTGTCAACTCCGTCATGTATTACGGCACGCAGATCCTCACGAAGGCTGGCTTTTCCCGCGAAGGTGCGCTGATTGCCAACACACTCAACGGCCTGACCTCTGTCTGCGCTGTGGCTTTCTGCTTCTACCTCATGACAAAACTCAAACGCCGCACGCAGATGCTCGCTGGGTTCTGCGGCACGACGACAGCTCTGCTGCTCATCACGCTCTCCTCCCATTTTCTCAGCGAATCCCCTATCTTTCCCTTCCTGATTCTAGGACTTACCATCTTGTTCCTAGCCTTCATGCAAAGTTGCCTCGGCCCAATGCTCTGGCTCGTGCTTTCTGAGATTATCCCGCTGCGGCTGCGCGGTCTCGGCTACGGCATCTGCTCGTTCTTCGTCTGGATGGCAAATTTTGTCGTTGGCCTCGTCTTCCCCGTTATGCTGAGCTCTCTTGGCCTCGATATGACGTTCTGCATTTTCGTTGTCATCGGTCTCGTCGCCATCGCATTCACAAAACTCTTCCTCCCGGAGACGAAGGGGCGTTCCCTCGAGGAAATCGAATCGAGCTTCCGCCATCACGGTCAGTGCTGTGCACAAGCAGCGGTCAAAACAGATGACTCGCACTGAAAAAGCAGCTCTATCCAGTTTATATATCGGATTTCAAGGAGGTTTTACCATGAAAATCGCATTTGATGTTGACGTTCTTTCCAAACAGATGAGCATCAACGACCTCGTCCATCAGGTCGCTGACTGGGGCTACAAATACATCGAGCAGTCCCCGCATCCGCGCATCAACCCCTTCTACAAGCACCCGCTGTTCTCCAAGGAGTGCGAAGAAGAGTACCGCAAGGCCCTCAAAGAGACGGGCGTCGAAATCTCGTCCTTCATCTGCGTCTACCGCTGGTCCGGTCCGACCGAAGAGCAGCGCAAGATGGCTGTCGCCAACTGGAAGAAGATAATCGAGATTGCCGTCAACATGGGCGTCCCCGTCATCAACACGGAGCTCTCCGGCGACCCGAACCAGCAGGAGATCTGCAACGGCATGTGGTTCCGCTCGATGGAAGAACTGCTGCCGATCATCGAGCGCGAGGGCCTGCGCGTCGAGATCCAGTCGCATCCGTACGACTTCTGCGAGCTCAACGATGAGGCTTGCGATATGGTCAAGTCCTTCCGCTCCAAGAACCTCGGCTACGTCTACTCCTCCCCGCACGGCTTCTTCTACGATCAGGGCAAAGGCGACGTCCGCCACATGCTCAAGTACGCCGGCGATGAGCTCACGCACGTCCTGTTCGCCGACACCTTCAACCAGACGCTCGACTGCCGCTACATCCTCAACCCGCCATCCCTCAATCAGCGCGGCCGCGAGGACGTCAGCGTTCACCAGCACCTCAACCTCGGCATGGGCGACGTCGACTTCGACGGCATCTTCGAGACGCTGCGCGAGATGGACTTCGCCAACAAGCAGCTCAAGCCGGATGCCCCGAAGGTCGGCGGCGACAACATCGCCTGCGTCTCCATCTTCGGCTTCCCCGAGAAGATGAACGAGTGGGCACCAGAGGCACGCGAGCGCATCGAGAATGAGCTGCTGAAGAAGTAACAAGGAGGAACAACAATGGCAAAGACAGAAGACGTCGCATTTGCGATCATCTCAGCGGCCGGCGACGGGCGCGCGAAAGTAGCGGAGGCGCTCAAGCAGGCCCGCCGCGGGAATTTCGGCGAGGCCGAGGAATGCCTCAAGGATGCCGACGAGCACCTCTTGAAGGCGCACAAGCTCCAGACCGAGGAGCTCCTGCAGAAAGAGGCCAACGGCGAGCTGCAGGGTCCGTTCAACGTGCTGATCTCGCACGCACAGGACTACGTCATGACGGGCATGGCCATGAAGGACATGGCGGTAGAGATCGTCAACCTCTACACGCAGCTGCGCGCAAAATAAGCCAGATGGCCCCTTAGATATAGCGGACAGGATTTTTCCTGTCCGTTTTTTGGTCCGTTTTTTGTTTGTTGCAAACGACCAATAGCAGGAATGTCCAGTTTCAAGCGCGAATCCATTCATAAAACCAGACAAGACAAGGCTTTGCGGATTTTACATTTGGCGGGATTGTGAAGGAATTTCTCCAGAAAAACGGGTATCATGGAGTCAGTATCGAGAACAGCTCTTCCCTTAAGTAAGGAGGTTTTCATATGACATCCCCATTCGCGCTCTGCCAGAAGCTCATCATGGGGCCGGCAGATATCCACCCAGAGTACCTGCGCACGCTTCGGAAGCGCTCGCTCTTCTTCGCGGCGGCCATCAGCTGTATGGCCTGCTCGACGAGCCTACTGCGCCTGAGCCTGTTCGGCAATGACCCATACTCGTGCATGAATCTCGGCTACAGCCTGCTGACGGGATTGAGCTTCGGCAGCTGCGTCTCCATCTTCAACATCCTATTGTTCATCCCGATGCTGACCTGTGGCCGCCGCTACCTGCGCATCGGCACCTTCATCTACCTCGTGCTCTTAGGGCCGGTCTCCGACCTGAGTTACAGCCTATTTGCGCCGTACCTCGCAGTGCCGGCCGATGACCTCATCCCCCGCATCCTGCTGTTGCTGGGCGGCATGGCTGTCTCCTGTTTCGGCGTCTCGCTCTACATGTGCCTGGACTTCGGCATGGGGCCGTACGACGCCGCCAGCTGCATCATCAACGACATGACGCATGGGCGCCTGCCCTTCCGCTACGCGCGCATCCTGCTCGACAGCACCTCCGTCATCATCGGCTTCCTGCTCGGCAGCCTCGTAGGCATCGGCACTGTCATCATGGCGCTGGGCATGGGCCCCTTGATCAACTTCTTCAACCAGCACGTCAACACGCCGCTCCTGCGGCGCAACGGCCTGCAGTAAAACCGCCCCCTCCGCTCCCTTGCCACTTCCCCATACGCAAGGGAGCTTTTTTATCAGAAAGGAACTACCACCATGCCTGTCTCCATCGACATCGACCAGCAGGAAGCCTCGCCCTTTGAGCAGGAGCCCCGGCTCATCGGCTTCTATCACTGGAACCGCAGCATCCGCACGATGCACCAGCACGAGAACTGCATCGAGCTCAACTTCATGATTTCCGGCAACGGCACGCACATCGTCGGCAACGAGATCTGCCATACACAGCCCGGCGACATCATCATCTACGACAGCAAGGTCATGCACGACGAGAGCCTCATGCTCGACTCCCTGACGGATGCCTGCTGCATCGCCGTCACCGGGCTCAAGCGGACTGGCGCGCGCCCCAATGCACTGCTGCCGCCCGGCCTCCATCCGTGCATTCCCTGCCAGTCCATTGCCAAGGAGCTCCGCACGCTCTACCACATCATCGAGCAGAGCCTCGCCAAGCCGCACGGCTACCCCGCGGCCAACGCCGCCGCACAGACCATCGTTCATCTGGTCTGGCAGCAGATCTCCGAACGAGCCGTCCGCGCCGCTGGACAGGAGAACATGCTGATGGAGCGCGTCCGCTCGTACATCGAACAGCATTACGCCGAAGCGCTCTCCATCCGCGACATCGCCCAGGAGTTCCATGCGAGCCGCGACTACATCGCCCACGCCTTCAAGCACACGACCAACTACGCGCCGCTCCAATACCTGCGCCGCTGGCGCATCGGCAAGGCACAGACCCTGCTCATCGACACCGACCTTTCCCTGACCGAAGTCGCCTCGCGCGTCGGCTTCGATGACCCCAACTACTTCAGCCGCGTCTTCCGCCAAGTCATCGGCATGCCGCCCGGCACCTTCCGCCGCACCTGGCGAGCCGCGCAGAGGAAACAACAATGTGCCCATTCATGACGGTCATGTTCTCGTTCTCATCACGGGTAAAATGGGCAAAAAAGCCGCCCGTCAGGCAGATGAAGCCTGACAGGCGGCATTTCTTATCTAAAATCCTGAAATCATCTCCGATGCTTGCGGTACTGGCAGTAGCCGAGCCAGAGCACGAGCAGCCAGATGGGCAGGAACAGCACGGCAAGCTGCATGTCGGGGATCTGCGCCATGAAGAAGATGACGCCCGCGAGGAATAGCAGCGAGAGATAGTTGGTCCATGGATAGAGGATGGACTTGAACTTCGTCTCTTTGTTGTGCATGCGGCAGTAAGCGCGGAACTTCAGATGGGTGACGCAGATGACGACCCAGCTGATGACGGCGGCGCACGTCGCGATCATCATGAGGTACATGAAGACATGGCCCTGCAGGAAGTAGTTGAGTGCGACGACGATCAGCGTGATGCCCGACGAGACGAGGATGCCGCGCACGGGCACGCCGTGCGGCGAGAGCTTGCGGAAGAACGCCGGTGCCTCACCCGTGCCGGCCAGACCGTAGAGCATGCGGCTGTTGCTGTAGATGGCCGAGTTGTAGACCGAGATGGCCGCGGTCAGCACGACGAAATTCAGGATGTGCGCGGCGGCCGGGATGCCGACGTTGTTGAAGATCTGGACGAACGGGCTCGCCTCCATACCGACCTTGTTCCACGGCCAAAGTGCCATGAGCACGACCATCGTGCCGACGTAGAAGATCAGGATGCGCCAGATGACCTGGTTGATGGCCCGCGGAATCGTGCGGTCCGGGTCCTCTGCCTCGCCGGCCGTGATGCCGATGAGCTCGATGCCGCCGAACGAGAACATGACAACGGCAATCGAGAGCGCCAGTCCCCAGAGGCCGTTCGGCAGGAAGCCGCCGTTCTCCCAGATGTTGCTGAAGTTCTCGGGGAACGGCTGGCCGTTCGTGAAGATCAGGCCGAGGCCCAAGAGAATCATGCTGACGATGGCCGCGATCTTAATGAGCGCCATCCAGAACTCCGCCTCGCCGTACGCCTTGACGTTGACGAGGTTGAGCGCCGTGATGGCCACGAGACAGACGAGCGACGAGATCCACTGCGGCAGGTCAGGGAACCAGAAGTTCATGTAGATGCCGACGGCCGTGAGCTCCGCCATCGAGACAAGCACGTAATTGAACCAATAATTCCAGCCCGAGAGGAATCCCGGGAAGCGCCCCCAGTACTTCGTCGCGTAGTGGCTGAACGAACCCGACACCGGCTCATCGACGGCCATCTCGCCGAGCATGCGCATGATCAGGAAAATCACGATGCCGCCAATCAGGTACGAGAGCATCACCGCCGGTCCTGCGAGCGCGATTGTCGAAGCCGAGCCGTAGAACAGCCCCGTGCCGATCGCGCCGCCAAGCGCGATCATCTGCAGGTGGCGGTTCTTGAGGCCCCGCTTCATCTCTGTATTTTCCATATGTTTCATCTCCCAACAAAAAGATGGTTCCATTATACCATTATCCAAGGCCGCTGCACAGGTTTACAAAAAAAAGCAAAAAGCGAAGCCCGGGCGGACTTCGCTTTTACAGTGTCTTGTCAATGGATTACTTGCGGCGGTATACGATATCGCTGCGCATGAGGTACTCGAACGGCAGGCTCAGGCAGTGCACGAGTCGCGTGAACGGGAAGAGGATGGCCGTCATCATCCACATGAACATGTGGAACTGGAAGATGGCCGGGACATCCTTCATGAGGCTGACGTCTGGTGAGAGCATGAGCACGGAGCGGAACCACGGCGAGATGCTCTCGCGGTAGTCAAAGCCGGCCGTGATGTTCGAGAGCGTGCCAGCCGTGCCCGAGAGGATGGTCAGGAGCAGCACGAGATAGAGCAGCTTGTCCATCGAGCTCGTATTGGCCTTCATGCGCGCGCTGCCGAAGAAGCGGCGCTTCATGAGCCAGAGGAAGCCGCCGAGGAACAGGACAGCAGCCGGCAGGCCGCCCGCGAGCGAGATCATGTGATACGTCGCTTCATCCGTTCCCGCCGCCTCCGTGACGAACTTCGGCACGAGGATGCCGATGACGTGGCCGCCGAAGGCCATCAAGAGGCCGAGATGGAAAATCGGGTTGGCCCACTTGAGGCTCTTCTTCGCGAGGAACTCGCTGGACTTCGTCGTCCAGCCCCTCTCGAAGAAGGTGTAGCGGATGATCGTACCGCCGATGAAGATGGTCAGGGCAATGTACGGCAGGACGCCGTAGAAAAATGTATTCATGGCTTAACCTCCAATCCTGCCGTTTCTGTCAAGACGATGTCGAGCAAGAACGCATGCGGCAGCTTTGCATCGATGAAGCGCTTGCGCAAGAGCTCGATGCGCGGCCGGATGGCGCCGAGCACCTTGCCCGCCCGCTCAGGCGGCAGCGATGCTGCGAGCTCCAAGAGGGCTGGCAGGTAATCCGGCAGCTGGTTCGGCACATCGAGGCCATTCGCGAGGAAGAGCTCCTTGTAGTGGTGCATCTCCTCCGACTGCTTGCCGAAGTCCGTGCGCTCCTGCGTCGTCAGATAGAGATTCGTGTTCTGCGAGAAGTCGAAGGACCGCACGTAGAGATCCTCGTACTCCTTCGCCCCCGTCTCTTCAACGAAGTCGAGGAAATCGCCGAAGACGGCGTCGGGCTGCTTGGCCTCGATCTCCCGCACAGCCTGACGGCAATCCGGCAGGTCCTTCCACCAGGCAGCGTCGGGATACTCGAAGAGATGTGACGTCAGCAGCAGGACCTTCTGATAGTCCTTCATTTCAGCTACATCAGCCATATCAGCACCCCCCGCCCGGGCAGGTGAAGAGGCCGCCGCCCTGTGCCGTGTGCATCTCGGCATTGGTCTTGCCCTGGATGCCGGCCGGGATGTTGAAGCGGTCCTTGTACTTGGCGATGCCGAGCAGACGGAACATCTTCTCGTAGACCTCCGGCGCAAACTCGAGGTGCGAAGGCACATCGTCGCCCGTCGTCTTGGCGCGCATGACGGCGCGCATGTCCAGGAGGCGCTGCAGCGTGCGCGTCATGACGGCCGTGTTGCCGGCTGCGAGGATCTCCGCGAGGTACGCGATGGGGATGCGCATCTCGTCGACATCCGGCAGATAGCAGTTAGTCTCTGCGCGGCGCGTGATTGGCGAGAGAGGCGGCACGTACCAGACCATCGGCAGCGTGCGGAACTCCGGATGGAGCGGCAGCGCGAGCTGCCAGTCCTTGACGATCTTGTAGACCGGGGAGTCCTGAGCCGCCTTGATCCAGTTCTCGGAGATGCCCTCCTTGCGCGCGGCCTCGATGACCTCGGGATCATTGGGGTCGGCGATGACGTCGAGCACCTGATGGTAGATCTCCCCCTTGTCGCGCGTCGAGGCAGCCGGTACGACCTTGTCCATGTCGTAGAGCAGCACGCCCATGTAGCGCAGGCGGCCGACGCACGTGTCGGCGCAGATCGTCGGCAGGCCGTTCTCGAGGCGCGGGAAGCAGAAGATGCACTTCTCGGCCTTATTCGTCTTCCAGTTGAAGAAGACTTTCTTGTAGGGGCAGGCCGGCACGCAGTGGCGCCAGCCACGGCAGCCATCCTGCGAGACGAGTACGACGCCGTCCTCCTCACGCTTGTAGATGGCACCCGACGGGCAGGCTGCGACGCAGGCCGGATTCAGGCAGTGGTTGCAGATGCGCGGCAGGTACTTCATGAACAGGTCATGGAATTCGAGCGTGATGTCCGCTGCCATCTTCTTGAGGTTGATGTCCTGGCGGGCCGACTCGCCGTTGGCGAGGTCATCCTCCCAGTTCGGGCCCCACTTGATCTCCATGCGTTCACCCGTGACGAGCGAGCGCGGGCGGGCAATCGGCTGATGGTTGCGGCGCTTGGAGTGGATGAGCGTCTCGTAGTCGTACGTCCACGGCTCGTAGTAGTCGTCCATCTCCGGCTGGTCCGGATGGTAGAAGAGCTTCAGCAGGCGCTCCGGCTTGGAGCCCGTGCGAAGCGAGAGCTTGCCATCCTTGCCGAGCTTCCAGCCGCCCTTCCACTTCTCCTGGTCTTCCCAGTTCTTCGGATAGCCGATGCCCGGCTTCGTCTCGACATTGTTGAAATACATGTATTCCGCGCCTTCGCGGTTGGTCCAGACATTCTTGCAAGTGATGGAGCACGTGTGGCAGCCAATGCACTTGTCAAGATTCATGACCATGGAAATCTGTGCTTTAATCTTCAAGCCAGTCAACCTCCCCCTGCATCTTGCGCGCGACGACATACATATCGCGCTGGTTGCCCGTCGGTCCATAGTAATTGAAGCCATAGCTGAGCTGGCCATAGCCACCGATCATATGCGTCGGCTTCATGTGGATGCGCGTCGGCGTGTTGTGCGTGCCGCTGCGCGTGCCCGTGATCTTCGAGGCCGGCACGTTGATGTGGCGGTCCTGGGCATGGTGCATGAAGACCGTGCCCTGCGGAATGCGCGGCGAGACAGCCACGCGGGACGTCACGACGCCGTTGTGGTTGTAGAGCTCGATCCAGTCGTTGTCGCGCACGCCAATCTCGCGGGCGTCCTTCTCGCTCATCCAGACCGTCTGGCCGCCGCGGAACAGCGTCAGCATCTGCTGGCTATCGAAGTACATCGAATGGATGGACCACTTGTTGTGCGGCGTCAGGTACTTGAGCGTGATCTCCTTCGCGCCGCCCAAGAGGTTCTTGATCGGGCGGTAGTCGAGGATCGGCTTGAAGGTCGCCATTGCCTCGCCGTACTCGCGGATCATCTCATGGTCGAGGTAGAAGGACTGACGTCCCGTCACCGTGCGGAACGGCACGAGTTCCTCGATGTTCGTCGTGAACGGCGTGTAGCGGCGGCCCTGGTTGCTGCCCGTGAACGTCGGCGACGTGATGGTCTCCTTCGGCTGTGCCGCAATCTCGTCGAACGTGAAGCGCTCGCTTTCGCGGTCCTTGGCCAGGTGCTCGAGGTTCTTGAGGCCCGTCTTCTCGTTGAGGCTCTTGAAGGCCTTGACGGCCACTTTGCCGTTCGTCGTCGTCGAGAGGCCCATGACGGCCTCAACAGCCTGGCGCGCATTGTAGATGGACGGCATGCCGTACGAGACAAAGTCCTTGTTCTCGATGACGCCGTTGCGCTGGCGGATCTCCTCGTACTCGTCCGAGGAATCCCAGGTCATCGCAAGCGAGCCCATCTTCTTCGAGACATTCGGTCCGAGCGCAATCCACTTCTCGTACGTCTTCGTGTAGTCGCGCTTGACCGGCACGAGGCCCGGCATCGTCTTGCCCGGGATGGGCTCGCACTCGCCCTTGCTCCAGTCGCAGATGCGGCCTTCTGGCTGTGCCGTCTCGCCTTCGCTGTCGTGGCCGATTGGCACGGCGACAAGATCTTCATACGGCTTGAGGTCGGCTTCTTTCGCGACCTTCGAGACGGCTGCCGCGAGCGTGCGGAAGACATCCCAGTCGCTCTTGGCCTCCCAGAGCGGGTCGACTGCGACCTGGAACGGGTGGACGAACGGATGCATGTCCGTCGAGGAGATGTCATCCTTCTCGTACCACGTAGCCGTCGGCAGCACGACGTCGGAGTAGAGCGCCGTGCCCGCCATGCGGAAGTCGATGTCGATGAGCAGGTCGAGCTTGCCTTCAGCGGCGCCGCCCGGCTTGTGGAGCTCTTCCTGGTCACGCCACTTGATCTCCGTCGGGCGCGTCGGGCCCTCTTCCTCGGCAAAGACCGTGTGTTCCGTGCCGAGCAGGTATTTGTTGAAGAAATCGTTGCCCTTCGCCGAGGAACCGAGCAGGTTTGCCGTCCAGACGAAGAGGTTGCGCGGGAAGTTCTCCGGTGCATCCGGGTCCTCTACGGCAAACTGCAGGCTCTTGTCCTTGAGCGAGTTCACGACGTACTTCTTGAGGTCTTCGCCCTTCGCTTTGGCCTCATCCGTGAGCTGCTGTCCGCCCTTGTTGAACGTCGGGTAGGACGGCAGCCAGCCGAGGCGCGCGGCCATGACATTGTAGTCGGCCGCATGGCGGTAGCGCGGGTTCGCCATCGGCGAGACGAGATCCTGCATGTCGATCTCGTCGCTGCGCCACTGATCTGTCGCGAAGTAGTAGAAGGACGTCGAGTTCTGCAGGCGCGGCGGTGCCTGCCAGTCCGTGGCCGTCATGATGCGCGCCCAGCCCTCTGCCGGACGCAGCTTCTCCTGGCCGACGTAGTGCGCCCAACCGCCGCCGTTGCGGCCCTCCGAGCCCGTGAAGAGCAGGAGGTTGAGGATGGTGCGGTAGACGATGTCGGCGTGGTACCAGTGGTTGATGCCACCGCCCATGATGACCATCGTCTTGCCCTTCGTCTTGATGGCATTGTCGGCGAATTCGCGGGCCGTGTGGATGCAGGTCTCAGCCGGTACACCCGTGTACTTCTCCTGCCATTTCGGCGTGTACGGCACGTCCTCGTCGTACGAGGAAGCGCACTCGCCGCCGAGGCCACGGTCGACCGCGTAGTTGGCAAGCGTCAGGTCGTAGACCGTCGCGACGAGGACTTCGCCATCCTTCGTCTTGACGCGTTTGGCCGGGACCATGCGGCGCATGACGCGCTCACTGCGCTCGTTGCCGAAGTACGGGAACTCGACCTCGACGACCTCGTCGAACTGGCCGAGCACCGAGAGCTGCGGCAGGATCTTCGCGCCCGTGTCGCGGTCTTCTTCGTGCAGGTTCCACTTCTTCTCGTTGTCCCAGCGGTCACCCATCGTGCCATTCGGCACGACGAGCTTGCCCGTGAGCTCATCGATGACGTAATACTTGAACTCCGCGTGCTTGTCCTCGCGGCCCATGTCCTTGCCATTGAGGAAGCGGCCCGACTCGTAGCTGCCATCGGCGCGCTTGTCGAGCTGGACGAGGAACGGGAAGTCCGTGTAATGGCGCGTGTAATCCGTGAAGAACTCCGCCGGCTCGCCCCAGTAATACTCATTGAGGATGACATGGCCCATCGCCATGGCAAAGGCGGCGTCGCTGCCGACCTTGAGCGAGATCCACGTGTCGGCCACAGCCGTCGACTCGGCGTAGTCCGGTGCGATCGAGACGACCTTCGTGCCCTTGTAACGCGCCTCAATGAGGAAGTGGGAATCCGGCGTGCGCGTCAGCGGGATGTTCGAGCCCCAGGTCATGATGTAGCCCGCATTGAACCAGTCCGAGGACTCCGGCACATCCGTCTGGTCGCCCCAGACCTGCGGGCTCGCAGGCGGCAGGTCAGCATACCAGTCGTAGAACGAGAGCGCCGCACCGCCCATGAGCTGCATGAAGCGCGCGCCGGCAGCGTACGACAGCATGGACTTTGCCGGGATGACGGCAAAGGCGAAATTGCGGTCCGGGCCGTACTTCGTCGCCGTGTGCAACAAAGACGAGGCGACGAGCTCCGATACTTCGTCCCAATTCGAGCGCACGAAGCCGCCCTTGCCGCGCGCCTCTTTGTAGCGCTTCGTCTTAGCAGGGTCATTGGCGATGCTCTGCCATGCATCAAGAGCCGTCTTGTGCTCCTTGCGCGCCTCGCGCCAGAGCGCAGCGAGCTCGCCGCGCAGATACGGATACTTGACGCGGTGCGGGCTGTAGAGATACCAAGAGAACGTCGCTCCACGCGGGCAGCCGCGCGGCTCGAAGTCTGGCATGTCCGGGCTCGTCTCCGGATAGTTGTGTTCCTGGTTCTCCCAGGCCACGAGCCCGTTCTTGACATAGATATTCCAGCAGCACGAACCCGTGCAGTTGACGCCGTGCGTCGAATGCACGCACTTATCAAAAGACCAGCGGTCACGATAGGTGTCTTCCCATTCGCGGCCGCCTTCAAAGAGCTGCTGATGTCCCGTCGCTGATTTCTCGACCGGGATGAGATGCTTCCATTTCGTAAAGATATTGCTCACGTCATCACCCTCCTATTGTATATCATTCTATCCGATTTATTCTCTCACTCATGTGACAAACATCACGGCAAGCTCAATCTGGACAAAAAAATTCTGCTGAGGCGATTTCTCCCGCCTCAGCAGTCTTGGTTCCTATCGTATCCACGTCATTCGATATTGCAGATCTCGCGGCCACAGTTCTCACACTGGATGGCATCCTTGAGGTAATCGATGTCTTTGATGAAGATCAGGTGCCCGCGATACTCGATGATGCCATTCTTGCGCAGCTCGCTGAGCATGCGGTTGAGGCTCTCGCGCGCCGTCGCTGAGTAGTTAGCTAATTCCTGGTTTGTCAGCGGCACGGAAATCAGGATACCGCCGTCTGTCTCCTTGCCGTAGCTGTTGGCCAGGCGGATGAGCGTCGAGTAAAGCGCGCCCTTCTTGCCGTAGAGCAGCAGGTCACGGAACTTCGAGTGCTGCTTGCGCATGTGCGCGCCCATGATCTTGAGCAGGTTGATGGCGAGTGCCGGCTTCTTCTCGAGGTAGCTCTGCAGGACGGGGAACTCGATCGCGTAGACCTCCGCAGCGCTCTGCGCCACCGCATTGAAGATGTAGACCGGATCCTTCTCGTAGAGCGGCAGCTCGCCGATGAGGCTGCCGCGCGAAGCGAGTCGCAGCGAGAGCACGCGCCCCGACATCGCGTACTTCGTGATGAAGATCTGCCCCGAGCGCACGATGTAGAAATAGCGTGCCGTATCTCCCTCGTGGAAGAGATATTCGCCGTCATGGAGCATGACGACCTTGCCCGGTATCTCATAAAAATGGCGCACGAGTGACTCCATCTGGTCCTGCTGCTTCAGTTTCCGTTCTTCCATGATCCCAATCCCCTTTTCTATTCCCGGATATTCTTTATTTTAATTAGATTCGCGGTCACACTTATGTATTCCTGTTCAGCATACGGGAAAGTTTTTCGATTCGCCGTGATATTTGTTACATAGAGCGTGATTTTTTTTACAGATTATTTGACGTATCTCCTCTATAATGTGACAAAGAGTTTATCGTTCCTTATTGCTTAACAAGGATTCATATCAATTCAAAGGAGAGTCTAACGTATGGCAGAATCAACTGTGACAAAAAAGCTGGGGCCGAACCCCACGCGCAAAGAGATCCTGGCGAACTGGACGCCGGAGGATCCCGTCTTCTGGAAAAAGTTCGGCGAGAAGATCGCGAAGCAGAACCTCTACACCTCGACATGGGCACTCGTGCTGTCCTTCGTCGTCTGGACGCTCTGGGCAACGATTGCGGCGAAGCTCAACATGGTGGGCTTCCACTTCACCGATGAACAGCTCTTCACGCTTGCAGCGCTGCCGGGCCTCGTCGGCGCGACGGGCCGCCTCTTCTACACGTACCTGCCGGGCCTGATTGGCGGCCGCAACTCGGCCTTCATCACGACGGCCCTGCTGCTCCTGCCGCTCTTCGGCCTCGGCCGCGCGCTGCAGGACCCGACGACGTCGTACGACACGTTCGTGCTGCTCGTCTCCTTCATCGGCATCGCCGGCGCCAACTTCTCCGCTTCGATGGCCAACATCGGCTTCTTCTTCCCGAAGGCGCACAAAGGCCTCGCGCTCGGCATCAACGCCGGCGTCGGCAACCTCGGCGTCTCGCTGATCTACCTGACGGCACCGCTGCTCCTCGGCTGGAACCTCTCCTCGTTCTTCGGCCCGGGCGTCGAGACGCCGAATGGCATGATGTACGTGCAGAACGTCTGCTACTTCTGGACCGTACCGACGGCCCTGACGCTCGTGCTCATCTGGATGTTCATGGATAACCTGCCGCTGCCGAAGCAGAGCCCAAAGAGCATGCTCTCTATTTTCGGCAACAAGCACACCTGGCTCATGTGCTGGATCTACACCTGCGGCTTCGGCTCTTTCATCGGCTTCTCCGCTGCACTCGGCCTGCTCGTCTCGAAGGAATTCCCAGAGGTCTCCTTCTCGATGGCCGCGTTCCTCGGACCGTTCATCGGCGCCGGCATCCGCCCGGTCGGCGGCTGGCTCGCTGACCGCCTCGACAGCGGCTCGAAGGTCACGCTCGTCTCGCTCTTCATCATGCTCGCCGCAAGCATCGTCGTGCTCTTCGGCATCCAGACGCATGCCTTCGCCCTGTTCTTTGGCTCGTTCCTGCTGCTCTTCCTGACGACGGGCTTCATCAACGGCGCTTCGTTCCGCATGATCCCCTACATCTTCGACAACCCGTTCCACGCTTCGCTCGTCACGGGCTTCACGGCAGCGATTGCCGCCTACGGTGCGTTCCTGATCCCGAAGATCTTCGGCTGGTCTTACGCCAACTTCCAGAACGTCGCCCCGGCCTTCTACATCCTCATCGCCTTCACGGTGCTGACGATCATCATCACGTGGTTCTTCTACGCGAGAAAAGGCTCCGGCATCAAGTGCTGATGCACTTTACCCCCAGATAGAAAGCAGGCTGTCCATCCATGGACAGCCTATTTTTCACATTTTCATCCCTGTTTTTGTGGTAAAATGCAAGAAAGAAGCAAAACGAAAAGAAAGGTGATTTGATCCTATGGCATACGAGAACGGACTCACACATTTCGACAAGAGCGGCCAAGCCATCATGGTCGACGTCAGTGAGAAGAAAGAGACGAGCCGCACGGCCATCGCCTCGGGGCGCATCCGCGTGAACCGCGCGGTCTATGAGGCCATCGAGCAGGGCACGGCCAAGAAGGGCGATGTGCTCGGCACGGCCCGCATCGCCGGCATCATGGCGGCCAAGAACACGAGCGCAGTCATCCCGCTCTGCCACCCCCTGCCGATCGCCAAGTGCAGCGTCGACTTCACGATGCTGCCTGAGGAATCCGCCGTTGAAGCGCGCGCGACCGTCAAGGTCACAGGGCAGACGGGCGTCGAGATGGAGGCGCTCCACTCCGTCAGCGTCGCGCTCTTGACCATCTACGACATGTGCAAGGCGCTCGACAAGGGCATGGAGATTGAGTGCATCCATCTCGACAAGAAGACCGGCGGCAAGAGCGGCATCTACCTGCGCCCCGAATCAAGCAAAACAGACAAAAAAGAAAGAGCAACCCAACAAACGGAGTGATTCTCCCAACAAGATTGGATTGCCCTTTCATTCGAAACACTATATCATAAGGTGTAGATGGATTGAATGAGTTGCAAAAGCAGCTCCCCCCTCATCCATCTCCCCTTATATTTTTCCCTCATTCGAGTCCGCATGCGATGTGCAGGCTCTCTTTTTTTGCGCTTTTTGCGCCCTTGTCTCACGACTCGTGCAGCTTGCGGCTCGACTGCGTCTGGTCCGCGAGGAATGATTTGCGATAGTCTGCCGGGCTGATGCCATACGTCTTGCGGAAAGTCCGGTTGAGTGAATCGCTCTTCTCGTAGCCGCAGGACTCGGCGATGCTCGCAATCGAGAGGTGCGTGCTCTCGAGCAGGTACTTGGCGCGCGTCATGCGGCAGAGCTGGATGTAGCTGCGCAGCGTCATGCCCGTCTGGCTGCGGAACAAGCTGCTGAGGTAGCTGCGGTTGAGGTTCATCGTCGCGGCGATCTCTGCCGTGCTCATGTGCTCGTGAAGGTGGTGGCGCACGTAGGTCATGACATTCGCGATGTAGGAGTTGACACTCGCCAGTGGCTGGTTGACCTGCCGCTCCTCGCTGAGGATGGCGATGAAGCGGTAGAGGGTGCTCATGCGGAAGTAGTGGTCCGTCATCGTCATCTGGCGATGCTGCAGCATGTCGCGGACGCAGTGAACGAGGCGGTCTCCCTGATGGCAGGAGAAGATTGGATTCGCCTGACTCAGGCCCAGCACGTGCATGAGGTGCTTCATCTCCTCACCGGCCGCACCGACCCAGATATAATTCCAGGGCTCGTCGCCGTCGGTCTCATACCGCGTCTCGAAATCGGGCGCGATGAAGAAGCCCTGCCCTGCCTGCAGATGGTACGTCATGCCATTGACCTGGAACTTACATTTGCCTTTTGTGATGTAATGCAGCAGGCAGTACGAGCGCACCCGGGGGCCGCAGACCTGGCCCGGCATCATTTCCGCCTCTCCGATCGTTGTCAGATAAAGCCGGTTCTCATGTTCTGTTGGCATTGCCGCAAATTTGATCTTATCCATTCACTATCATCTTGCTATCATCTCTAACACACTCATATTCGTACTTACATTCTATATTTGAACCTTATTGTATCATAAGATGGCGCAACAAGAAAGCCAGCTCGATGTTTTTCATCAAGCTGGCTTTCTCATGGTGTGGTAGAAGTGCTATCAAGGATCAGAGGCTGCCTTTCACGACAGCGTTCGTCTTCTCAATGCACTGATGTGCTTTATCGATGGAGAGACCAAGCGTGCGCATGATCTTGTCCGGGTTGTGGAAGCCCATGCCATTCTCAGCAGCGACCCAATCCCAGTACCACTGCGCTTCGCGAACGAGCTGGCGCGACTCTGCGAGCTGCTCATCCGTTGCACCGGCATCCATGGCGGCCTTGATGGTCTTGTGGGCCTGTGCGACGGTCTGGCCAGCGATGCGCTGGAGCTTGAAGGTGTTGTCGCCAATCGTCTGGACGCGTGCCTTCAGCGTCTCTGCACTCTCATCGTGGCACTTAAGGCAGGACTCTTCCGTCGTCTTCAGCGGGTTCGTCATCCAGTGCGACGTGTACTTCTGGCCATTCTCTCTCATGTACGGCATATGGCAGTCAACACAAGTGACGCCGGCGTCAGCGTGGACGCTCGTTGCCCAGGTCTCGAAGTCCGGATGCTGCGCCTTGAGCATCGGAGCCTTGGAGTCTGCATGGATCCAGTCCTGCGTGAAGCCGCCGGCCTGACCGGACTGATAGAACTGGTACTCGGATTCCGCATCGAGTCCATTGTCGAACGGATGATTGACGCGGCCGTCTTCCTTCATGAAGTAGTACTCGTTGTGGCACTGTGCGCAGACGTAAGCGCGCTTATCGTTATGCGAGGCATTGTTGACATCGATGCCGCGGCGGGCCATCGAGTCGATGAAGCCCTGCTGGTAGACGCGGAGCTCCATGGTCTCCGGATCATGGCAGGTCGAGCAGCCAAACCACTGGTCGTCCTCGATCGGGCCCATGGCCTCTTCGATTGGCTTGGACGCATAATCCCAACCGCTCTGCTTGTAGTAGACATCGTACATGTAGGAGCTCTTGCAGGTAATGCAGTTGCCCTTCTGGCCCGGCAGGCGTTTCGTGTTCTTGAAGTCCACGCCCGCATAGGTGTGGCCGCGATCGTCATCGTACTGGATGGCGAACTTGTAGCCCTTGAAGTTCTCAACCATCTCCGGCTGTTCCGTCAGGTGGGAGTTGCCCTCCTGCGCACCGCCGTACCCCGTCGGTGACGGTGATGTGTCGTTGTTCTTCATGAATGAATTGTACTCCAGCGGGTAAGCATCTTTATACGCTTCCTTGCCGAGCTGTTTTTCCTGGGGAATCTTAGCGAGCTTGACACTCGTGTCGTTCGGTGCCGCAACGATGCGGACGACGACAAAGCCAAAGAATACAACGCAGACTGCTATGATTCCCGTCAATATCTTCTGCAGCTTACTCAACTTTTATCCCCCCTTCGAGATGATTCGAACCATGTGCGATACTGCTGTGGCACTTGAGGCAGTCACCGCCCGTATCCATGCTGACACCGACATCGGCGTGGACATTGCCCATCGTCGTCTGATGGCAGCGCAGGCAGTTGTCGTTGACCGTCTGCCGCCCATCTGCCGATATCTTGATGTTCGCCGGATAATCGCGGAGCACTTCATGATACGTATCAATCATGCCCGTGCGGCCCTTCTCAAACATGTAGTGCACGGCATTGTCGTGCGGCAGGTGGCAGTCCGTGCATTCCAGCTCGCGATGCGAGGACATCGCGAAGGTCGCCGCCTCACTCTTCATCGCATGGCACGATCCGCAGAACGCCGGCGATCCCGAGAAGGCCATTGCCGCTGAGCCGATGCCGCAGACCGCCACGCCGATGACGAAGCCGCCCGCCAGGCAAGCCAGCGTATGCTTCTGAAATAATTCCTTGAACTCCACTCTGGACTCCCTCCTCTCTTATTCCGCCTTGTTTGTTCTCATTATATCATCCAACAAGAGAAAAAGGTGTTGCTGACGCAACACCTTTCAGAATCTTTTCATATTTAATATTTATGGAACAACAGTCTTACGATTTACCAGAGGCTTCCCATAACACACTCTGATAGGATCAGCGGCGCATAGCCACGAAACAGCCGACCGATGCGGCAACTGCTCCGATCCAGAGCAGGTAAATGAAAGGCTTTGTGCTGACGGAGGCGGTCACGGCAGCCTGCGCTTCTTCCTCGGCGGACGGCAGGAGCTCAATGCGCGCCTGCGAGTCGTTGCCGGAGATGCCCGTCAGGCGGATGCGCTTCTGCCCGCCGAAGACGGGGATTGGCGAAGAGATGCCGCCGTCGCGCGTCGCGATGATAGTCGGCTGCACGTGCTCGACCTTCTCGCCGTCCGTCACAGCAATCGAGGCCGTCACGAGCGTCGTGCCGTCTGGTTGTCCCTCCATCGTGACATCGTCGTAGCGGTAGGCGAACAGGTCGCCCATCTCCATGCGGCCGCGCTTGAGGATGAGTTCCATGCGGTCTGCGCCCTTCGGCGGCGTCGGCGCGATGTAGATGTCTCCGAAGAGCGTGTGGGCGATGGCCGGCTCGCGCGCAGCATCCTCACCGTTCTTGTGGAGCTTCGTCATCGCCCGCACCTCACTGCCATCGACGAGGTAGCGGTAAAACTTCATCGTGCCGTCTTCGGCGAAGAGCTGGCCCTCATACGTGACCGCATAGCCGCCGATCGTCACACTCTCGCCGGGCTTGAACTCCTGCGAGAGCGACTGGCTGGCACCGCCCGAGAGCACCATCGCGAAGAGCGCCAGGGCGACGCCGCCGTGCGCAATCACGGCGCCGAGGCGCAGAATCCCGCGGTGCCAGCCGACGAAGGTCGCGCCGAACAGCAGGATGGCGACGGCCGCGAGCACGAGCAGGCCCGGAGAACGCACGCCTGCCACGAACGCGAGTGCGAGGCCAAGCGCGAGCAGGGCAGCGGGCAAGAGCCTGCCGAGCTTCTCTGCCTGAAGGCCGTAGCGCAGGCAGCCCGCCGCCGCCATGATGAGGCACATGGCGATGGCCAATGGAAGCGTCGTGCGCACATAAAAGTCCGTGTCGACGGCGGCCGGCTTGCCGATGAGCTGCGTAAAGAGCGGCATCGACATGCCGATGAAGATGATGGCAGAGATAAACACGAGCACGAGCGCGCCCAAGAGCAGGCAGAACTCGCGGCTCGCATGCGCCTCATAGAGTTTCCCCTGCGGCAGATTGCCCGCCTTGACGGCAAGCAGCGCCAGCCCCCCGATGAGCACGATTGCATTGACGACAGCCAAGGTCATGCCGATGCTCGTGCCGCTGAAGGAGTGCACTGAGAAGTCGCCGAGGATGCCGCTGCGCGTCAGGAACGTGCCGTAGATGACGAGCGCAAACGTGAAGATGACCGAGAGGTGCAGCACGGAGAGCGCCGCCGGCCGCCGCTTGGCGACGTGCAGGATGTGGACGAAAGCGCCAGCGAGCAGCCACGGCACGAGCGAGGAGTTCTCGACAGGGTCCCAGCCCCAGTAGCCGCCCCAGCCGAGCACCTTATAAGCCCAGTAGCCGCCGATGAAGACGCCCGCGCCGAGGAAGCCCCAGGCAAATAGCGCCCACCTGCGCGCCGGCTCCAGCCAGCTCTTCTGATCCTCATCCTTGAGCAGCGCCCCCATCGCGTAGGCGAACGGCACGGCGAGCAGGGCGTAGCCGATGAAGATGACGGGCGGATGCACCGCCATCCAGGGATCTTGCAGCAGCGGATTGAGGCCGACGCCGTCCTGCACGGCCGTCACCGATGCGACGAACGGGCTCTTGGCCAGCACGAGAATGACGAGCAGCGACTCAATGAGCGCGTAGACCAGGAGTCCCGCCGCCTTCATGTGCTGCCGGCAGCAGAGGTAGAGCGATGCCAGCGCGTGGATGAGCAGCCATAAGAGCAGCGAGCCCTGCTGGCCGGCCCAGAAGGCCGAGATCTTGTACATGAGCGGCAGTTCCTTCGAGGAATAGCTCGCCACATAGGCAATCTCGAAGTGGTCGCCGAGAATCATCACCCAGAGGTAGATCGAGGCGATGACAGCGGCTAGGCACGAACCGAAAAGCGAGACGCGCCCCCAGCGCTCGGCCCGCTCCTGCTCCTCCTTCACCTTCATCACATAGCCGTATGCCATCGCAGCCAGCAGCGAGAAAAAGAGCGATGTTGCCAGAGAAATTGTTCCAATCATAATGAGTCCCCCATGAATTGTACTCACTTCTGCTGCTCGTACTTCGACGGGCACTTGATCAACAGCTTGTCCGAAGAGAAGACGCCCCCCTGCATCCTGCCGATGGCCACGATGTGATGCGCTTCATCGAACTGGTCCGGCTTCGTGCCGTGATAGTGAACGGGAAGCTGCTCCCCCGTCTCCTCGTCCTGCAGGGTGAAGACAAAGTCATCGCCCTCCATGTGCGGGGCCGGTGCATCCTGCGCCAGAAGGCCCTTGACCTGGACATTTGACGAAGTCGCCGCCTTCGCCTCCTTGATGCCGACGTACGGCGTGACCGAATCGGCAAAGCTCCAGCCGGCATAACCGACGAAGGCTAGCAGGAGCACGATGAGCAGGATCTTACGTTTCATGATGCACACCTCTTTCAGAGTTCACGCGATGATAGAGCACGGCGATGTAGATCAGCGTCATGTCCAGCAACGACGCCAGGAGCGTCTTGAGCATGACGGGGTCCATGTCGATGGAGCCGCTGCCGTTGATGACAGGTGCCGGATGCAGCGAGAAGTAGAACCGCGGGATGATGAAGACGAGGAACGGCACGGTCAGGAACGAGAACAGCGCGTAGATGGCCGCGACGCGCGCCCGCCTGTGCGCATCGGGGATGACCGAGCGCAGGGTCAGGTACGCCGCGTAAATGAGCAGCAGCACGAAGATCGTCGTCTGCCTCGGGTCCCAGTTCCAATAGGAGCCCCAGGTCAGCTTCGAGAAGACGGCGCCACTCAGTGTCGCGAGCACGACAAAGATGAGTCCGAGGCGGGCGGATTCTGCACTGACGGCATCGAAGCGGGGGCTCGGCCGGCGCAGGTAGCGCACGGCGTACCCAGCGCTGACGAGGAAGGCGAGCACCGCGACCCAGGCCACCGGGATGTGGAAGAACGCGATGCGCACGAGGCTGCCAAGCCCCATGGCCGGCGGCACGAGGAAGAACACAGCATAGACGACAGCGGCTGTGAGCAGCAGGATGAGCAGCCACAGTCCCTTCTCATAGGACCTCATCAAATCATCTCCTTATCGTTTCAGCTTATCGCATCAGTCTTCATACCAGAGGAAATCAAAGAGCAAAGAAGCGGCCAGCGTCATGATGGCATCGTAGAGCGCGATGCCGACGAGGTAGGACATATGCACCGCCTCACCCGCAAAGCATGAGGCCGTCAGCACGATGGCCGGCAGCAGGATGGGCAGCAGCACGGGCAGCATCAGGATGGAGAGCAGTCCGCCCTGCACCTTCGCGCCGGACATCAGGGCCGAGAGCAAGGTGCCCGCCATCGCCATGCCGTACGTCCCGCCGAGCAGCGTCAGGAGGAATGCCGGCCACGAAGCGACCGAAATGTCCATGAGCACGAGGTACATCGGCACGATGAGCAGCGAGAGCACAAACAGCAGGACTGCCATGAAGAGCCCCTTGCCGAAGAGCACGGCCTGCGAACTGCCGTAGACTTGCAGGGCCATCAAGGTCCCCGCCTGCTCCTCATCGGCAAAGCCGCGTCCGGCGCCCGCGAGCAGCGAGAAGAACAGGATGATCCAGAGCATCGAGGCCGCGAGCCGCGGCGCAAGGATATCGCCCTGCATCAGCAGGCTCACGCACGAGAGCGTCGTCAGCGCGAACATCAGCACGACGAGCCACGACGACCGCGAGCGCAGAGAGATGCGGGCTTCCTTACGGAAGACTGACTCAATGGCCCGATAGAGAGATGCATGCATCTGCCACCGCCTCCTCTTCTCTGTCATTCGTCGCGAGCAGCACGAGCTTCCCCGCATCCGCGGCCCTGCGCGCCTCCCGGCGCACCATGCTGCGCCCGGCATCATCGAGGTTGGCCCCGGGCTCATCGAGCAGCCAGATATCGGCCTCCGAGGCCAGCAGGATTGCGAGATGGAGCCGCTTCCGCATGCCCGTCGAAAAGTGCTCGACAAACTTGCCAGCCACCTGATCGGAGGCGAGGCCCACGCGCGCGAGCAGCTGCTCGTACTGCACAGGCGAGAGCGGCGCCGCGCGGCGGAATCCCAGGAAGAAGTCGAGATTCTCCCGCGCCGTGAGCTTCGGATAGGCGTGGAACTCCGGCGTGACGAGCCCGATGCGCGCGCGGTAGGCCGCCTTGCTGAGCTCCTGCCCGCCATCTCTGGCCACGATCTTTCCCTCATCCGGCAGCAGCAGCTTCGCTGCCATCTTCAGGAGCGTCGATTTGCCGCTGCCATTCGCGCCCGTCACCGCCGTGACCGTGCCGCCCGCGAGCTCAGCCGAGAGATGTTCGATGACGGTGCGGCCGGCAAAGCGCTTCGTCACATCCGAAAAAGTCAGGCTGACCATACGATCACCTCTCCTCGCGAAGGCGCGCCTCGTCGAGACGCATCCAGTCCGGGCCGCATTCTAAGAGACCCTTCTCCTTCATCAGGCCGATCTCGCGGGTCAGGGCGCTCCTGTTGCACTCGAGTTCCTTGGCGAGCTGCACCCGCCCCGGCACTTTGACGCAATCCGTCTTCTGGCGGCCCGCCTGCTGCAGCAGGTAGAGGATCAGCCGCTCGCGCAGCGTCTTCTGCGAGAGCACCTCGAGCTTCTGCATCATCAGGACATTCTTGCGGCAGAAGGCCACGAGCAGGTTGCGCATGACGATGCCGTGGATGCGGCCGAGTCTCGGGCCGGCCACGAGAAGTGCCGTATAGGGCACCCAGAGCACGAGGACATCCGAGACGGCCTCGATGGCCGTCGGACTCGCATACCCCGGCAGGATGGCCGTCGTCGAGCCAAATAGTGCGCCGCGCTCTAGGCGGTGGCCGATGGTCTCATTGCCGAAGCGGTCCTCCGCAAGGACGAGTGCCTCTCCCTCGACGATGATGCCGATCCGGCTGTTCGTCTCGTACGCCTTGAGGATGCGTACCTCCTTGCCGTAGCGCTTGACCTTGGCTCCCGTGGCCTGGATGAACTGCTCCACCTCATCGGCCTTGAGCCCTTCAAAGAGAGGCAATTCCTGCAGGTCCAGATCATAGATTCCCATCGTGTCCCCTCCCCCATTCTCTCGAATTGTATAAATCATTTCATTTATCTGTATTATAGCAACAAAGAAATCGTCTTGATGTTGCCGGAGCAACATTAAGACGATTAAAAATAGACAAGCTTTCTAAGAAAGAGCAACATGTAAAAAGAGCTGCCATGCGGCAGCTCTTTGCAGGTGTATATGGATTTGAGAGAATACGTGGATGGGATCAGCCGATCATCGTCTTAATGTCGTCTTCGACGGTCGTGATGCCGCCGATGCCGAAGTTCTCGACGAGGACCTTGGCGACATTCGGAGAGAGGAATGCCGGCAGCGTCGGTCCGAGGTGGATGTTCTTGACGCCGAGGTGCAACAGGGCGAGGAGGACGATGACAGCCTTCTGCTCGTACCAAGCGATGTTGAAGACGAGCGGCAGCTTGTTGATATCATCGAGGCCGAAGACTTCCTTGAGCTTGAGCGCGATGAGGGCGAGGCTGTAGGAGTCATTGCACTGGCCGGCATCGAGGACGCGCGGGATGCCGCCGATATCGCCGAGGTTCATCTTGATGTACTTGTACTTCGCGCAGCCAGCCGTCAGGATGACCGTATCCTTCGGCAGAGCCTTGGCAAACTCTGCGTAGTACTCGCGGCTCTTCATGCGGCCATCGCAGCCAGCCATGACGACGAACTTCTTGATGGCACCGCTCTTGACAGCCTCTACGACCTTGTCGGCCACAGCGAAGACCTGCTCGTGTGCAAAACCGCCGACGATCTGGCCCTTCTCGAGCTCCTTCGGAGCCTGGCACTTCTTGGCCATCTCGATGATTGCGCTGAAGTCCTTCGTGCCGTCTGCCTTTGCCTCGATGTGCGGGCAGCCCGGGAAGCCGACAGCGCCCGTCGTGAAGACGCGGTCTTTATAGGAATCCTTCGGCGGAACGAGGCAGTTCGTCGTCAGGAGGACCGGGCCGTTGAATGCCTCGAACTCTTCCTTCTGCTTCCACCAAGCGTTGCCGTAGTTGCCAGCGAAATGCTTGTAGTGCTTGAACTTCGGATAGTAGTGAGCCGGCAGCATCTCACCGTGCGTGTAGACATCGACGCCCGTGCCTTCCGTCTGCTCGAGCAGCATCTCGAGGTCGCGCAGATCGTGGCCCGAGATCAGGATGCCCGGGTTCTGGCGAACGCCGAGGTCAACCGTCGTGACTTCCGGATTGCCGTAAGCCTGCGTGTTGGCCGTATCGAGCAGGGCCATGCCGTCAACGCCGTACTTGCCCGTCTCGAGCGCGAGCGCCGTCAGCTGCTCTGCCGTCTGGCTGTCGTCGAGCAGGCGCGCAAGAGCCGACTGGATGAATGCATCGACTGCTTCGTTCTCCTGCTTGAGGGCGTTAGCGTGCTTGACATAAGCGGCGAGACCCTTGAGGCCGTACGTCGTGAGCTCGCGCAGGCTGCGTACATCCTCATTCTCCGTGGCGAGGACACCGACCTTCTTGGCCTTCTCATCGAAGCCATCGCGACCGTCATTGTAGAGCGCTGCTTCCGGCAGGTTCTCGCGGCTCGCGAGCTTTGCGAGGCACTCGGCCTTGACCGTGAGCGTCGTCTCGATGGCCTTGATGATGGCCTCGCGGTCGAAGTTCGCATTCGTGATCGTGATGAAGAGGTTCTCCGTCACGAGGTGGTTGACCTCGCGCGAGACCGGCTTGCCCTCAGCGCGCAGGCGCGTCGTGACAGCGGACAGGCCCTTCGTCACATAGATGAGCAGGTCCTGCATCGCAGCAACTTCCGGCTTCTTGCCGCAGACACCAACCTGCGTGCAGCCCTTGCAGCCAGCCGTTTCCTGACACTGAAAGCAAAACATCTTGTTTTCCATGACTAACTCTCCTTATATCAAACACACATTGGACTCTCTTGTTTCATTGACCTTATCATAGCAGAAAGGCAGGGTGGATTTCTGTAACGATTGTTACAATAGAAAATCCCGTCCCATTCGGATGAACGGGACGGGATGTCTTTTCATTCTGGTGCGATTGGTGAGAGTCGAACTCACGACCTGCCGCTTAGGAGGCGGACGCTCTATCCAACTGAGCTACAACCGCAACAATATTATTGTAGCATACGAGTGGCCTCTGATGCAAGCCGTTCCAGTCGTTCCATCTCAATGCCGACTCGATGCCGCTGTCAGTCACCACCGCCCTGCTCGACCTTGTGGATGTCATCCTTCGAGGCGTTCGCGAGGTCTGCGTACTGGAAGGCCTGATTGCTCGGCAGGTCGAGGATGAAGCGGTCCGTCTTATTGAGTGTCGCCGTACCGTGCACCATGTCGACGTCAAAGACGTGCCCGCCGAACGTGCGCGCAGCATTGATGAAGTGGAAGTGCCAGCCCGGCGTGTTGACGCCGTCCATGAACGATGGGAAGTAGAAGCAGACGAGCGAGCCCTTGACATTCTCGAAGGCGAAGCGGCGCTCATCCGTCTCGAGTACCTTGGCAAACGGCTTGTAGGGTTCATGCTGGTAGAGCTCCGTGCGCGCGGCCACGCGGTTGAAGTAGCCGTCGATGCGCACGACGTACATGCTGTTCGGTCCGAGCAGTTCGATGCTGTCGTCGAGCGCATTGCGCAGGGCCTCTGCCGTCGCCATCGCACCGAACTTTATGGTATGGCCTTCCTCGAGGTACGCTATGCTCGCAAAAGGCGTCGTATCGAGCGGCTGCGCCTCGATGACCGAGCCGTCCGCGAGGATGCGGTAGCAGTGGCCGTCGATGACGATGAGCTCGCCCGCGACAGCGTGGAACGTGCCGATGCCCGTATCGCCGTGCTTCAGCAGGTCTTCGATATAGAGGCAGCCGTAGTAGTTGCCGAGGATCAGCGACTGGAGTGTCGAGATCTGGTAGACGGGGTCGCGCTTTTCCTTGATGCCGCTGACATCGCGCGGGCGCAGAGAATGTTGTGTCATAAGAGTTCCTCACTAGAATATGATAGACTATAATTTTTCTTAATTCAGTACAATTGTGTACAATTCGCTTTCATTATAGCATAGACCCGAGTGAACATGCTATGCGCCGCGTCCACATAGGAAAGAAAGATTGTATAAAAGATTCTCCCCTCTACCAAAAAGGCCCACAGTTCCCTGTGGGCCGAGCGGAGTCCGAGACTCACTCCTTGATTGCGCCGAGGACATCCTCAGCCGTCAGGTTGTTCTGCTCCATGTACTCGACGAGCACTTTGTAATCCTGCTGGGCCTTCTTCGTCTTGACTTCATCCAGCTGAGCCTTCAGCGTTTTGAGCTCTTCCTGCTTCTTCGTGATCTTTGCCTGCAGAGTTGCAATCTTTTCCTCATAATTTGCTTTTCTTGCCATAATCGAATCTCCCTTTCTCAAAAAATGAAAATTTCTTTTTTTATTATACGCCAAAAACACACTTTTGCTCAAGAAAAAATTATTTCTTTTTTCGTTTCCAGAGATTCTGCTTGATATCGGGGATATCCTCTTTTTTGACATCATTCCACTTCTGCGCCTGTTGCAGACAGAACCACGCACCGGCAAAGCCGATGAGCAGGAGCAGTGCGCCAGCCAGGAAGCTTCCCTGCATCAAGAGATAGAATCCGCCAAAGGCCAGAAAGCCAAAGAATATCGTATTCCATGATTGGATCAAGACATTGAACCACTTCGTTATGTTTTGCATGAGAACCCCTCCCAATTCCCTCGAAAATCCCAATAAAAATCCTATTTCATATTATAGCGGATTTTCTTTATTCCTGCACCTGCCTGTGCACAAAAGCCTTTTCGATGGATCGTGGGAAGATGTGACGGAAAGGATTGCCAAGAATAGATTCCGTGCTGTAAAATAGGGAAAGGATTCATCATCTCATATTGTTTTGAACAGAAGGGGATTCATCATGAAACGATTCTATCAGAGCCTGACCGTCGCTCTTGCCCTCGCGCTGAGCGCAGCCACATCCTTGCCTGCAGCCTCTGCCGCACCGGCAGTCGGTGCGGTGACCGGCGCTGTCTACACGCACGGGTCCGAGCGAGGCATGAAGATTGCCTCGGCGCCCGACGCCTCGGCTGGTGGCATCAGCTGGGACCTCGCTGCGCCCAAGAACAAGTTCCACGACAAAGAAGCCGATGTCTGGCTGATTGGCAAGGACTTCACCTACGATGAACTCAGCAGCAAGGAAATCGACGATTGGTACCGCTTCGGGAAGATTCCTGCCAATGCGCCGGTCTACCATACGATGACCGACAAGAAGACTGGCAAATACGAATTCCACGGTATCCCCGAGGGGACGTATTTCCTCGTTATCCTCGACAGCTACGGCCGCGATGCGGCGCAGAATCTCACCGAGCTCGACGACAAGCAGCAGCTTCGCCAGAAGCTGCCCAACTGGGAGTCCTTCGAGCTCTTCAATGTCGGACCGCGCAGCTGCCTCGTGCAGATGGTCACGGTCAAGCGCGATGAAACGGTCACCGTCAAGCCAGGTGCCATTTGAGAGAGGATAACCGGACAATGTGGAGAGATCTCTTGAAGAGAAGATACGCTCGTTCCATCATCATCGTTTTCATTTCCATAGCCTGCAACCTCAGCCTTTTGCTCGCGGCAGCGCGCGCAGAAGCGAGGCCGCTGCTGCGCGTGGGAATCCATCAATTCGGCTCGGATATCACAGAGGATTCATCCGGCAATTTCCACGGCATGGAGACGGATTTCATGCAGGCGCTCGGCAGTTATGCGGGCCGCGAGGTCATCTTCGTGCCGGGCACTTGGGAGGAATGCCAGCAGCGCCTGGAAGCAGGTGATATCGATGTCCTGGCCGGCGTCATCAAGACGCAAAAGCGAGCAGAGACCATGCTCTTCTCGCGCCTGATGATGGGCAGGGCCAGCGATGAGGCCAACTTCCATGGTGAGCTGATGCCCTATCGCGTCAACCAGCTCCACTTCGCCGTGCGACGGGACAATCCCGAGCTCATGCGCGAGCTCGACCTCGCGGCCGATCAGCTCATCGCCAACCGGCCGTACTTCGTCAGCCATCTCTACCAGCTCTATTACGGACAGAAGGGCGCTTCCGAACTGCGCCTGACGGAAAAAGAACAGCGCTTCCTCAAGCGCCATCCCGTCATCTCGGCGGTCGTCGTCGTGCGTGAAGCCCCCTTCGCCTACGTCGATGAACACGGCGAACTGCAGGGCACGATGCGGAAGCTCGTCGACCGTCTCGAGCATGACCTCGGCATCGAGCTGCACCTCGTCATCGAGCAGGATTACGCGTCAGCCTACAAGGACCTCGGCACCGGCGAGGCACAGATCCTGCTCAATGCCGACTGGGATGTCGGCTGGGCGGCCGCCCACGATATGGACCTCTCGGCCGTCTACCTGACTTCTTACTACACGACGGTCACGCGGCGCGGCGGCTTTAAAAATCAACCGCGCATCGCCTGCCTGCCCAAGCAGACGACCGACTACGTCCTGCTGCAGCGCTACGGCAAAGACCAGATTCGCCACTATGCGACGGCTGAGGAATGCCTGCGCGCCGTCAGCAGCGGCGATGCCGACATCGCCTTCCTGCGGCAGGAGACGGCACAGCAGAACATCTGGCAGGGTGATTTCCCAGAGCTCGTCACCAGCGGTGTCCTCACATTCTCGCAAGATGTCGCCATCGGCGTCGCGAGTCGCATGGAGCCAGAGCTCTTGACCATCCTCGACAAGGAGATCCGCTTCATCGGTCCCAATGGCATCTTCGACTACACGACGTTCTACGAGCAGAAGCTCGACCAGCGCCGGAGCATCCAGTCGCTGTTCTACGCCTATCCGCAGTACTTCATCACGGGCCTGCTGCTCCTGTTCTTTACGCTGCTTCTCCTTGTAGGGCGACAGTCCCAGATGCGCAACAGCCACCTCAGGGAGATGCAGCGCATCATCGACACAGACCTCCAGACAGGGCTCCACAACCGCAGCTGGTTCCGGGATGAGGCTGGCCACTATCTCAAGGAACACAGCACGGACAGCCGGCTCGCCATCGTCAAGATTGCCATCAGCCGCCGCGACATCCTCGTCGAGACGTACGGTCAGGATGTCATCACCGAACTGCTGCGCCGCATGGAGGCGACGCTCCAGCAGACCGAATGGGCCAAGCTGCCCGCCGTACACACCAGCACGGGCAAGGTCCTGTTCCTCATGCGCACGGATGCCTTTGCGAGCCAGGAGCAGGTCCAGGAGGCTCTCACGCAACTGATGCACCTGAATGAATACATCAGCATCGGTCACCTCGTCGTGCACATCACTTTCCACGTCGGCATCTGTCCGCTGAGACCAGGCCTTCCCATCGCCGACGCGATGAACCACGCCGACCTCGCCCTGCACGAGGCGCATCCCATCTGCTTCTACAATGCCGAGCTGCAACAGAAAGCCGAATTCCAGAGCCGCATCGACAGTCTACAGCAGAGGGCACTTGCCCGCAAGGAATTCGAGGTCTGGTACCAACCCAAGTACAATCTCACAACGCAGAAATGTATCGGTGCTGAGGCCCTTGTGCGCTGGCGCAGCCGCGAGCTCGGCTTCCTGGCACCAGCCCAATTCATCCCGCGCTTCGAGAGCAACGGCTTCATCACACAGCTCGACTTCTACATGCTGAGCCGCGTCATGGAGTTTCAGAAGCGGCGCCACGCGACGGGCGTCCCCGTCGTGACGATCTCGGTCAACCAGTCGCGCCTGCACATGCAGGAGAAGAACTACCTCACCTACATGCAGCGGCTCAAGACTTACTACGAGGCCAGGGACATAGAGCTCGAGCTCACGGAGACGGCCTTCGACCTCAACACGCCGGAACTCCGCCAGCACGCGCTCCACGTCATGCGTGCACTGCACGAGATGGGCTTCCGCCTGTCCCTCGACGATTTCGGCAGCGGCTACTCCGACCTCACGCTGCTCAACGCCATCCCGCTCGACGTCATGAAGATTGACCGCTCGCTGCTACTCGCCTCACAGGGCACTAAGCGCATGCAGGCCGTCCTCGCGCGCATGATCGACCTCGGCCACGCACTCAGCATGACCGTCATCTGCGAGGGCATCGAGACGCGCGAGCAGGAGGACATGCTGCGCAGCTGCGGCTGCGATCAGGGGCAGGGCTACCTCTATGGCAAGCCAATGCCTGAAGAGGAATTCGAGCTTTTCCTGTTGCAGCACATCTAACAGCATACAGATGAAAAAAGACCTGAGACTTCGTGTCTCAGGTCTTTGCTTTCTCTGTGTATGTCAGTATGCCAGTACTTGCACGCCATCAGCTTTCGGCAACGCCGGCCGCCTGCTGCATGATGCGGCTGTTCTCAGCAGCGTCCTTCTCCGGATCGAATGCCTTGATGGCCTTGGCCTGCTGCATCTTGTCCTGGCAGAGGACGAGCTCGACGCGGTCGCCGAGGAGGCGCTTGGCCTGACGGAAGGCCAGGCGGAAGTCGCGGCTCCACGACAGCATGACGTACGACGAGGCGAGGTCGCTGTGCGCCGCATTGACGAGCTCCCCGACCGACGGGCAGCTGCTCTCGCCGCCGCTCACGATGATGTGGACGCCGGCTTCCTGCATCTCGCGCGCCTGCACCTTGTTCTCGGCAACGGCCAGCAGGGCGACGCGCATCAGCGCGCCGTGCGCACTGAGCACATGTCCCTCACTCATGTTCGTGATGTGGAGGTTCTTGATGGGCCCCCAGCCGACCGCCTGCTCCACGACCTTGCCGACGTGGTCCGTGTGCAGGTGGACCTCGATGCCCTTCTCGTGGCGCTCGACGAGCGCAAAGCTCGAGTACTCGCGCAGATGACGCTCAAACTCCGGCACATCCACGCGCGTGTTGCAGACCGTGAAGCGCACGCAATACGGGCGCACGAGGTCCTGGCGCGGATCCGGCAGGCCGAGCTGGCCGGCCTCGAGTCCGAGCGAGAGGCTGACCGTCGGCGAGACGAAATTACCGTCGAGTCCCTTGAGGCAGCCCGTCAGGAAGGTGAACATAATGCGCGCACCAGCATCCTCCTGCCCGATCTGCGCCAGGGCCTGCTTGCCCGCCTCGATGGCCGCCTGCAGGATCTCCGAGATTGGCAGGTTCGCGCGCACGGCATGGTACGCACCCTTGGCCACGGCCTTGGCCACCATGATCAGCGGCTGCTCCGGCTCCTCCGGCACCGCGCGCTGTGCATAGAGGATGCCGTACTGGAACGCCTTGCCGAACTCTGACGACGTCGCGTTATACTTGCCCGAGAGCCCCTTGCCGAGCCCGCGGAACATCTGCGCGAGTACGACGCCAGCGCTGCCGCGCGCACCGAAGACTGCCGCCGTCGCGATGCGGCGGGCCAAGCCGCCGATGCTGTCGTCCTTCGTATCCGAGAGCGGCATGACCGCCGCGCCCATCGTGCGCAGGATGTGCGTGCCCGGCATGTGGCCCGCGCCCTTCAGCGCATTGATCTCCTCATATTCCAGCAGGAATTCACTGTAAGCGCCCGATACCATGCGCTTGAAGTCACTGCCCGTGATTACCTCTCTATTTCCTGTCATGTTCATCACACCCGTTTCTTTTTGCTGCCCTGGCTTTGCCAAAACAGGACTGTTACTTCTATTATAATTCGCGGCGCAAGAGAAAACACCTCTATTTCCACAAAAATTTCAAATATATTTCCAAAAATCCTCCCGCACGAGAAAAAATCGTGAAAAAAGAAAATTTCACTTGCCAGCTGCGCCAAAAACAGCTATCATAGATATATGTGTCAAATCACATAATTCACGTGAAATGAATCCATCCAGCATCAACCCATTGCATGGATTTCACTGAAGGAACGCATAACCTCGGAGGTGAAAATCAAATGGCAGTACCAAAGCGCAAGACTTCCAAGGCACGCCGCGATCAGCGCCGCGCCAACTGGAAGCTCAATGCTCCCGGTTTCGTTGCCTGCCCGCAGTGCCACGAGCCGAAGATGCCGCATCACGTTTGCCCGGAGTGCGGTTACTACGACGGCAAAGAGGTCGTCAAGGCAGCAGAATGAGGCAAGAGAGCCAGACATCCCATCGGATGCCTGGCTCTTTTTGCATGCGCTGCGGCGATGCGGGCATTAAAAAAGTCCCCGCAAGCCTGCAGGGACTGATTTGCAAATGGCAGAGAGGGTGGGATTCGAACCCACGGTGGCTATTAACCACACTTGATTTCGAGTCAAGCACCTTCGACCACTCGGACACCTCTCCGTGTTCCTCCGCGTTCGCTGAAGAACATAAAGTATGATATCATACATTCTCCTAAATGTAAAGCATTTTTTTCGCCTGCGCATCTTCTCCTCTAAGACCTATCCATAGAAAAGAACGATTACTAGTTGACAATATAGCAAACAACAGGTAAAATAATCTTACAAATACTTATTATCCATTATTGTACCCGATTAAGCTGTCAGGTGGATATCAAGAGAAAGAGATAGGTGATGATATGCTGACTTCTACCGAATTGACGAGTCGTCTGCGCGAAGCCGGTTTCAAGGTAACACCGCAGCGCCTTGCCGTCTACAACATGCTTTCCCACACGAAAGCGCATCCCAATGCCGATACGATCTACAAGGAGCTGCAGCCGCTCTACCCGACGATGAGCCTCGCCACGGTCTACAAGGCGCTGGCCATCCTCTGCGACCTCGGCCTCGCCCAGGAACTCAATGTCGGTGAGGAAGCCTTTCGCTACGATGCCGACACGAGCCATCATCCGCACATCCGCTGCACCTGCTGCGGCCGCGTCGATGATGTCCCGGCACTCAACACGGAAAGCGTCTATGAGCAGGTCAAGGATGAGACGGGCTACGCCCTCTCGGATCACCAGCTCTACTTCTTCGGCGTCTGCCCGGAATGCCAAGCTAAGAATGCAAAGAACGCCAAGATCATGCACTGAGGCCTCCCCTCTTCACCAAAAAAGCTGACACAAACGTGTCAGCTTTTTTGGTATATGCAATTGAGTAATTGAGGAGAGCTTTATAAGGCCTGCGCAGCGCTCTTGCGGCGCTTGAGCTGCAGGATGAGGATGACGGCAAACAGGGCGAAGCCTGCGATATCCGTCATGAAGCCCGGCTTGATCATCATGAGGCCGCCTGCGACGAGCACGAGGCGCTCCAGCAGGCTGCAGTTGTCCGCCAGATAGCCGATGAGCGCCGAGGACAGCGCGACCATGCCGATGAGCGCCGTCAGCGTCGTCATGAACAGGTCGAGCATCGTGCCCTCGAGCATCAAGAGCACGGGTGACAGGACGAACATGTACGGGATGATGAAGGCCGCGATGGCCAGCTTCGACGCATTGATGCCGGTCCTCAGGGGGTTGCCGCCCGCGATGCCGGACCCGGCAAAAGCCGCCAGGGCGACAGGAGGCGTGACATCAGCGATGATGCCGAAGTAGAAGACGAACATGTGCGCACAGAGGACGGGGACGCCCATCTGCACGAGGGCAGGTGCCGCAATCGTCGAGGTGATGACGTAGTTGGCCGTCGTCGGCACGCCCATGCCGAGGACGATGGCCGTGATCATCGTGAAGAACATCGTCGGCAGCAGCAGGCCGCCCGAGAGGTCCAGAAGGCCCGAAGCCAGTTTGAGGCCGACGCCCGTCTTCGTGACGACGCCAATGATGATGCCGGCTGCGGCGCAGGCGACGAGGACCGAGAGCACATTGCGCGCGCCGCGGTCGAGGCCGCGGACAATCTCAATCGGCTTCATGCGCGTGGACTTGCGCAGAGCCGAGCAGAGGATGGACAGGACGATGGCGACGAGCGCCGCGCGCATCGGCGTGTAGCCGGATACGAGCAAGTAGACGATGACGATGAGCGGCAGGGCCAGATGGCCGCGCTCCTTGAGGATTGTGCCGATCTTCGGCAACTGGCTGCGCGGGATGCCTTTGAGGTTGCCGCGTTTCGCTTCGAAGTGGACGCCGAGCCAGATGCCGGCGAAGTAGAGGAAGGCCGGCACGATGGCCGCCTTGACGATGTCGATGTAGGGAACGCCGACGAACTCCGCCATGAGGAAGGCCGCCGCGCCCATGACCGGCGGCATGAGCTGGCCGCCCGTCGAGGCCGCCGCCTCAACAGCACCGGCAAAATCCTTGTGGTAGCCGAGCTTCTTCATCATCGGGATGGTCAGAGAGCCCGTACCGACGACATTGGCGACAGAACTGCCGGAGACCGTGCCCATGAGGCCCGACGACAGCACGGCAACCTTCGCCGGACCGCCGCTGGCCCAGCCCGCGATGGCGTTGGCGAGGTCGATGAAGAACTTGCCGAGGCCCGTGGACTCCAGATAGGCGCCGAACAGGATGAACAGGAAGATGAACGTCGACGAGACGCCGAGCGGGATGCCGAAGATGCCCTCCGTCGTGAAGTAGAGGTGGCCAACGAGCTGCTCGATTGTCAGCCCGCGGTGCGCGAGGACGCCCGGCATGTAGGGGCCGGCAAATGCGTAAATCAGGAAGGCCAGCACGACGCAGACCATCGGCAGGCCGACGATGCGGCGCGTCGCCTCGATGACGAGCAGGATGCCTAGCAGGCCGACGGCAAGGTCCACGCCCGAGACCGTGCCCGAGCGCAGCACGAGGTGCTGGTACTCGAAGACGATGTAGGCAGGTGCCGCAGCGCCGAGGATCGAGAGCAGCACGTCAAACGGATGCACCTTGTAGCGCGACCACGACTTGCGCGTCGGGTACAGGAGGTACACGAGCGCCAGGCCGAAGCCGAGGTGGACGGCTCGCTGCAGCTGCGCGTCGAGCACGCCGAACGTCGCCGTGTAGAGCTGGAAGATGGAGAACGTGATGGCAATGGCGGAGACGATCTTCGCCATGACACCCTTGTACATCATCGTGTCGGATTCTTTATCGTATTTCTTTAAAATGTCTTCTGCGGATTTTGGATCCAGCTTTTCAGTCATAAAAAACATCCTTTCTGCTTCCCTGCTCCTGAACATCTCAGGGAAGGAAAAGTATCGGAGTCAGCTGCCGAGCAGAGCCCGGTAGAACGGCACGATGGCGAGATCGATGCGCGTGCCGGGCGCATATCGTTCATAGAGGCGGTACTCCTGCCCCGCGACCGTCAGCGTCAGCTGCGTGCCGACGCCCGTGCGCAGGGCGAGGGTCTTAAAATGTCGGTCCATGTGGTCAAAGACATAGTAGTCGCCTTCCTCACGGAAGTCGCCTTCCTCGGCGAGGAACGGCAGCCCTACGCCGAAAGACTGATACTTCGTTGAGAGCAGATTGAAGCCGTCCTTCGCCTCATTGACTTCGAGGTTCTCGAGGACCGGCGTCTTCTGCACCGAGTGGATGAAGTGGATAGAAAATGGCAGACCTGCCCTCGCCTCGACCATCGCCACGCGCTCCCCCGCCGCCCGCACAGTGAAGCACGGCGTCAGCAGGACGGAGAGCACGGCGAAGACAGAGCCGAGCAGGGTCAGCCAGAGACAGATCGGATAACGACGCATACAGACCACCAGACAATATCAAAAAGGCCTCCTCCACCGCACATCCATCGCGCACAGCACGTCGCATGAGCGGACGAAAGAGGCCTTTTTCTAGATCACATTGCTATTACTCTTTGAAGAACTTCTCAGCACCGGCATTCATCGGCAGCGACATGCCCTCGAGGGCCGTGTCCTTCGTGATGAGCTTGCCGACGGAATGAGCGGCCTGCAGGCGGTCGAGGTTCGTGAAGATGGCCTTCGCGATGTCATAGCCCATCTTGTCGTCGACCTTGTCCGTCGCGACGAGCATTGCCATGACGGAGATCGTCGGGACCTCCTCATCGAAGCCAGCGTACGTGCCGGCCGGGATCGTCGTCTTCGTGTAGAACGGGTACTTCGCGATCAGGGCCTCGGCCTTGTCGGCATCGACCGGCAGCAGGCGGACCTTGTTCTGCGAGGCAATATCCTGTACGGATGAGGTCGGATAGCCGGCCGTCAGGAAGGCTGCATCGACGTTGCCATCCTTGAGGGCGCTGGCGCCTTCGGCGAAGGACAAGTACTGGACGTCGATGTCATCGTAGGTGATGCCGTACGCTTCGAGGATCTGGCGGGCATTCGCCTCAGCGCCGGAGCCAGCTGCACCGACGGCGACGCGCTTGCCCTTGAGCTCATTGATGCTCTTGATGCCCGACTTGTCAAGCGTGACGAACTGGCAGGTCTCCGGATAGAGCGAGGCGATGCCGCGGATGTTGTCGACTTTCTTGTCCTTGAACATCTCCGTGCCATTGACGGCGTAGTACGTGATATCGTTCTGCACGATGGCCAGATCGACGGAGTTATCCTTGAGCATGTTGATGTTCGCGACCGTCGCACCAGTCGACTGCGCACTCGCATTCATGCCCGGGATCTCCTTATTGAGGATCTCCGCCATCGCACCGCCGATTGGGTAGTACGTGCCAGCCGTACCGCCCGTCGCGATATTGAGGAATTTCTTCTGGCTGCTCTCACTGCCGCATCCGGCTAAGAGCGCCGCTGTCACAACCGCTATGAGTCCCACGGTCAGCATTTTGGTCAAAGAATGAAACTTCATGTTGAACGCCTCCCACTATTTATATCGGATGAATTATATTATGTATGAAATTATAACATAGTATATATACACTGGCAAGTTATAAAATGGAATTTGCCTGTAAATCTGTAATGTATATCTGTATACAAGGAACAAAAAGAGCCCTTCCTCCACAAACTCCGTGGGGAAAAGGCTCTTCCTTGAGCTTCTGTATTTGCTATGTGCTGCGCTTGGCTCAGCCGATGCGGGCCGTGTGGATGATCTCATATCCCTTGGCCTTGATCTTCGCGCTGATGGCATCGACATCGGGGATGTCGCCGCGCACGACGATCTCGTACTTGCCATACGGCTGGCGGCACGTCACGAGGCTGTCGATGGACAGGCCGCATTCCGTGAAGATGCCGGCAATGTCGTAGACAACGCCGACCTTGTTGTCGACGAGCAGTGTCAGGCGCGTCTTGCCTTCCTGCAGGCCCATGACATCAACGAATGTCTTGAAGATATCCGTCTCCGTGATGACGCCGACGACAGCGCCGACGCTCGAGACGACGGGCAGACCGCCGATCTTGTGGTTGTACATGATGAGCGCCGCTTCCTCAATCGTCGCATCCTCATTGACGGAGATGACCTCTTTGTTCATGATGTCCCCGATCTTGAGCTTGGCGAGCAGCGAGCGCGCCTCGTAGCGCGAGAGCGTCGTCGCCGGCGACGGCGCCACGCGCATGATGTCCTTGTCGGAAAGGAAGCCGACAAGCTTGCCGTCCTCGACGACCGGCAGGCGGCGGAAATGGCCCTTCTTCATGGCCGAAGCCGCTTCATCGACCGGCGTGTCCGGCGAGACAGTCACCGGGTTCTTGGCCATGCGATTTGCTACAAACATTCAGAATCCCCCTCTGCGATTTTCTTGATCTTGATAAGGATACATTCGCCATGGATTCCAGAGTTCCTGCCGCACGGCGAATGCAACGGGAAAACACATCAGCCGCCAAGGTAGGCCTTGCGGACGTCCTCGCTGGCCGCGAGCTCTTTTGCGCTTCCAGAGAGCGTGATGCGTCCCGTCTCGAGGACGTAGGCGCGGTTGGCGATGGAGAGTGCCATGTTGGCGTTCTGCTCGACGAGCAGGACCGTCGTGCCGCTCTTATTGATGTCGACGATGATGTTGAAGATCTCCTTGATGAGCAGCGGCGCAAGGCCCATCGAAGGCTCATCGAGCAGCAGGAGCTTCGGGCGGCTCATGAGCGCGCGGCCCATGGCGAGCATCTGCTGCTCGCCGCCTGAGAGCGTACCGGCCGACTGGTTCTTGCGCTCCTCGAGGCGCGGGAAGAGCTCAAAGACATGCTTGAGGTCCTGCTGTATGCCCGCCTTGTCCTTGCGCACGAAGGCGCCGAGGTCGAGGTTCTCCATGACCGTCATCTCCGCGAAGACGCGGCGCCCCTCCGGCACCTGCGAGATGCCCTTCTTGACGATCTCATGCGCGCGCACGCCCGCGATATTCTGGCCGAGGAAGGTGATACTACCCGTCTTCGGCTTCAGGAGTCCCGAGATCGTGCGCAGCGTCGTCGACTTGCCGGCACCGTTGGCGCCGATCAGGGTGACGATCTCGCCCTCCTTGACCTCGAGGCTGATGCCCTTGAGCGCGTGGATGGCGCCGTAGTACACGTCTATATTATCGATTTTCAGCATCGGTTCTGCCATATACATCCCTGCTTTCCGTACTTCTTCCGTACTTCTGACTCTGCTCATTCGCCGCCGAGGTAGGCCCGGATGACCTCCGGGTCCTGCTTGATCTCGTCCGGCGTGCCCTGAGCGATGATCTCGCCGTATTCGAGCACATAGATGCGCTCGCAGATGCCCATGACGAGGCTCATGTCGTGCTCGATGAGCAGGATGGTCAGGCCAAACTCCTTGCGGATCCAGCGAATCATGTCCATGAGCTCTTTCGTCTCCTGCGGGTTCATGCCGGCAGCCGGCTCGTCGAGCAGCAGGAGTTTCGGCTTGGCCGCGAGGGCGCGCGCGATTTCGAGGCGGCGCTGTGCGCCGTACGGCAAATTCTTGGCGACCTCATAGGCCTTATCGTCGAGGTGGAAGATCTTGAGGAGGCGATGTGCTTCCTGCTCGATTGCTTCCTCTTCCTTGAAGTAGCGGCCGATGCGGAAGACCGACTCCAGAAGGCCGTACTTGACATGGTAGTGGAAGGCAATCTTGACATTCTCGAGGACCGTGAGTTCCGAGAACAGGCGGATGTTCTGGAACGTGCGCGCGATGCCGCGCTGCGTGACCTGATACGGCTTGAGGCCGACGATGCTCTCGCCCTCGAAGGTGATGCTGCCCGTCGTCGGCTGATAGACGCCCGTCAGCATGTTGAAGGCCGTCGTCTTGCCCGCACCGTTCGGCCCGATGAGGCCGACGAGCTCGCCGCGGTCCAGATGGATGTTGAAATCCGTGACGGCCTTAAGGCCGCCGAATACTTCCGAGACATTCTCGGTGCGCAAGAGCTCACTCATGAGGCGTCTCCCCTTTCTTGAAAATACGGCGGAAAATGCCCATATTTGTGATCTCCATGTAGCCGAACAGGCCCTGCGGGCGGTAGAACATCAGGAGAATCAGCGCGATGGCATAGATGATCATGCGGAACTCCGGCCAGCTTGCAAGCGCAGCCGAGATGAAGGTGACGACGAAAGCACCGGCAATCGAGCCCGTGATGGAGCCGAGGCCGCCCATGACGACCATGATGAGGTAGTTGAACGTCTGCATGAAGGTGAAGGACGCCGGACTGATGAGATAGAAGCAGTGCGCGAACAGGCCGCCTGCGACGCCGGCAAAGGCAGCGCCGATCGTGAAAGCCATGACCTTGTACTTCGTCGTGTTGACGCCCATGGACTCTGCCGCGATCTCATTCTCGCGGATGGCCAGGCAGGCGCGGCCGTGGTTCGAGTTGACGAAGTTCTTGATGAAGAACAGCGTGAACAGCATGATGAAGAAGACCCAGGCGAACGTCGTGTGGTGCGGGATGCCCTTGAAACCGGCCGCGCCGCCGACGTACTGGATGTTCATGATGACGATGCGGATGATCTCGCCGAGGCCCAGCGTCGCGATGGCAAGGTAGTCGCCGCGCAGGCGCAGCGTCGGGATGCCGACGAGGAAGCCGAGGAAGCCGGCGGCAATGCCGCCTGCAATCAAGGCCACGGCGAACGGCATGTGGAAGTTAGCCGTCAGGACGACGCCGACGTAGGCGCCGACGGCCATGAAGCCGGCGTGGCCGAGCGAGAACTGGCCCGTGTAGCCATTGATGAGGTTGAGGCTCGCGGCCAGGATGATGTTGATGCCAATGATCAGGAGGTTGAGCTGCCAGAACGAGCTCAGGATGCGCTCCGTGATCAGGAGCTGCAGGACTGCGAACAGGACGACCGAGAAGACGAGCATGATGCAGTCATTCTTGCGTAAGTATTTCATATGCTCCCCTCCTTAAACCTTTTCTTTCGTATTCTTGCCGAAGATGCCGGCCGGGCGCACGAGCAGCACAAGGATCAGGATGGCAAAGGCTGCCGCATCGCGGAACGTCGACGAGATGAAGCCCGAGACGAACGCCTCGACGACGCCGAGGATCAGGCCGCCGACCACAGCGCCCGGCAGGATGCCGATGCCGCCGAGGACGGCTGCGACGAAGGCCTTGAGGCCAGGCATGATGCCCATGAGCGGGTCGATCGAGTTGTAGTAGATGCCGACGAGCACACCGGCGACAGCCGCGAGTGCCGAGCCGATGCCGAACGTGATGGAGATGATGCGGTCCGAGTTGATGCCCATGAGCTCCGCCGTCTCCGTATCGAAGGAGGCAGCGCGCATGGCCTTGCCCGTCTTCGTCTTCTGGACGATGTAGGTCAGGATGACCATGAGCACGGCCGTGATGCCGAGGATCAGCATCTGCTGGCCGTTGATGACGATGCCGCCGACCGTGACGGCTACGTCACCGAACATCGCCGGGAACGTACGCGGCGTCGGCGAGACGAAATACATCGTCGTGTACTCGAGGAAGAACGAGACACCGATGGCCGTGATGAGCACCGAGATGCGCGGCGCATGGCGCAACGGCTTGTAGGCGAGACGCTCGACGAGCATGCCCAGAAAGCCTGTGACGACGAGCGAGATGAGTAGCGACGGCACAATCGAGAGATGTGCCTGCGTGATGGCGAAGAAGCCGATGTAGGCGCCCACCATGTAGATATCACCGTGAGCGAAGTTGATGAGCTTGATGATGCCGTAGATCATCGTATAGCCGAGCGCGATCAGCGCATAGATGCTGCCGAGCGATATGCCATTGATGAGCTGCTGCAGGACCTGATGCAGGATTTCCATAGATAGCTCCTCTCTTTCCTTTCTTAACTCTTAACAAAGAGAAAAGCCCTCCCCTCGAAGAGAGGTGAAGGCTTTCTTGTCCGAGACTCTTGGATCACTCAGAATCCGGCATGATCTTGGCAACCATGACGCGGTCGCCGTCTTTATTCTGCAGGATGACGGCCTGCTTGATCGGATTGTGGTTCTTGTCCATCGTGATCGTGCCAGTACCGACCTTGAGGTCTTTCGTCTCCTCGAGGGCCTTCTGGATCTTCTCCGGATCACCGCTGCCAGCGCGCTTGATGGCATCGGCAAGCATCTTGCCGGCATCATAGCCGAGGGCTGCGAAGACATTCGGCATATGGCCGTACTTGTTCTTGAATGCTTCGACGAACGGTTTTACGGATTCATCCTTATCGGAGTAATGCGTGCTGAAATACGTGTTGTTGAGGGCATCGGCACCGGCGATATCCGTTACCTTGGAATCATCCCAGCCATCCGTGCCGAGGATCGGGCACGTGATGCCGAGCTCGCGGGCCTGCTTGACGATCTTGCCGACTTCTTCATAATAAGCCGGGACGAAGATGACGTCGGCGTTCGCCGTCTTGAGCTTCGTCAGCGTGGCCTTGAAGTCCTGGTCTTTAGCGAGGAAGGCTTCTTCCATAAGGACCTTGCCGCCTGCTGCTTCGAACTTCTCCTTGAAGACCTTGCCGAGGCTCTTCGAGTAGTCCGTGCTGTTGTCGACATAGATGACAGCCGTCTTAGCCTTGAGGTTCTCGGAAGCGAACTTCGCCATGACCGTGCCCTGCTGCGGGTCGATGAAGCAGCTGCGGAAGACGAACGGCTTGACTTTGCCATTCTCTACCGTGACATCTGGGCTCGTGGCATCCGGTGCGATGATGGGGACCTTGTTGTCCGTGGCGACCTGCGACTCAGCGATGACGTTCGCCGTGACAGCCGGGCCGACGAGGACGGATACCTTGTCGTCCGAGATCAGCTTCGTCGCCGCATTGACGGCCTCAGAAGCCTCGGATTTATTGTCGGCCGTGACCAGCGTGATCTTCTTGCCGTCGACGCCGCCCGCATCGTTGATCTCATCGATCGCGAGCTTGAGGCCGTCGAGCGTTGCCGCGCCGTAGTTGGCGACATTGCCGGTCATCTCGAAGTTCGCGCCGACCTTGATCTCGTTGCTGTCAGCCTGGCTGCCGCAGCCGGCGAGCACGCCGCCCATGAGCATCGTGCCCATGAGGACGCTGGCGAGTTTCAAACCTTTCTTGCCGAAATTCATATGAATTCCTCCCTTTTCTCTCCCTAGCAATTCTCTTATTGCGATGAACTTATTATAGTTTACAGAGTTACAATAGTCAACACTTTTGTGCAAAGAAAATGAACAAGAACTTGAATTTTGTTTTTCTAAAGCGGACTTTTTTACCATTCGTTCAAGGTTTGTACCATTGAGATGGAATTTCCGACTGAAACGTTCACACGAGGAATGTATGGTTTACAGTCTTTCTGTACACAAAAAGAACGCAGCCGCAGCTGCGTTCTTCCCTGAATCTTAATCTCGTATGTAAATCTCGATGTCCTGACGGCCGAAGGCCAGTGCCTCCGCCCGCGTGTCGAAAGCCACGTCGATGCGGTGGCCGTGAATGGCCCCGCCGACATCCTCCGCCACAGCATCGCCGTAGCCGGGGATGTAGACATGCGTGCCGAGCGGGATGATGTCCGGGTCGACCGCGATGATGCCGTGGCGCACGTGTGTGCCGAGCGCCGTGTAGGCCGAGTTGCCCGGGTCGTCGGCGCTGTACGCCGTCGCATTGACGTACATGACCGTGCCCTCGCTCTCATCAGAGGACGGCTCGTATTCCCGGCCGCCCGAGAGAACCGAGTAAGTGCCATTGCCGCAGACACCGTCAGCATCGAGCCCGTTCGCCTTCTGGAAGGACTTGATCGCCGCGACGGTCTGGTTGCCGCAGATGCCGTCTGCCGCACCGGTCAGCCACCCCTGCTCGATGAGCAGGGACTGCACCTGACGCACGGCCGGGCCGCGCGAGCCCTGCCGGACGAGGATGGATGACGCCATCGCCTCCGTCGTGCTGAAGAGCAGGAGAAAAGAGGCCATAAGGATCACTAGAACAAACTGATTTCGCAAACGCACACACCTCTCTCAAACGCATCTGTCACATCTCTTTCATGATAATCTACAACCTCTATTGTACCACATTGCGCAAGACCCGGTCAAAACGCGACTCATTTGACCAGGTGGAGCGGCGCCTGATGCGCAGCATCATGCTCCTCGGGCCGCGCCTCACCGCGCTGCACCTGGAAGCCGTGATGACAGATATTCAAGAGGATGCCCATCGAGGCCATCGTGACGAGCAACGAGGAGCCGCCGTAACTGATGAACGGCAGTGGGATGCCGACGACGGGGAAGGTGCCGCTGACCATGAAGAGGTTGCCGGCTGCCTGCCCGACGACGAGCAGCATGATGCCAAGCGTCAGGATCTGGCCGTAGATGTCGCGCGCGCGCGCGGAGATGTAGTAGCAGCAGACGGCCAGCATGAAGAACAGTGCAATGACGAGCAGGACGCCGAGGTAACCGTGCTCCTGCGCGAAGATCGCGAAGGCGAAGTCCGTATGCGCCTCCGGCAGGTACTCGTACTTGCTGACGCCCTCGCCTAGGCCCATGCCCCAGAGGCCGCCCGAGCCGATTGTCGACATCGACTGCACGGCCTGGTAGCCGACGCCCTGCGCATCGCTCCAGGGGTCGTATGTCGTCTTCACGCGCAGCAGGCGGTACGGCTGCCAGACGATCAGGCCGATGAGGCCCGCGATGCCCGCAAAGAACAGCACCTTGACCTGTTTCCAGGGAATGCCGACGAGGAAGGCCATGAGGAACGGCACGCCGAAGACGATGCAGGCCGTGCCCATATCCGGCTCGAGCTCAACGAGCGCGGCCATGAAGAAGATGATCCAGTACGGCGGCGCCTTGAGCAGGTCGATCTTCCTCTCGTGCTTCATCATCACGGTCAGGAAGCGCGCGGCAATCAGGATGCCCGTGAGTTTGGCAAACTCCGCCGGCTGCACGCTGAAGCCCGCAAAGGAGAGCCAGCGCCTTGCGCCATTGACGACCACGCCCGCGAACAGGACCAGGATGAGTGCGCCGACGGTAACGAGCAGCAACCACTTCGTGATGCCCTGCCAGCGGTGGTAATTGACGCGGCTGCAGACGAAGCAGACGAAGATGCCGAGGACGAGCCAGACCGCATGGCGGATGAGGAAGTAGTACGGATTGTTGTAGCTCGTCGTCGCGAGGACGAAGCTCGAGCTGAATACGTTGATGGTCCCCAGCAGCAGCAGGACAGCCATGATGACGATAACTGGCTCCGATTCATTGCGCCAGGGCGTCTTCCGGATCAGCATCAAAATGCCCCCTTCATCCCTTATTCGAAAATGACTTCACAGCGATTGATCTTCTCGCCGAAGCCGCTGAACTTGCGCTCGTATTCCGTCATGATGTTGTCCGGCCGGTTCTCTGCATGGAGGTCGTACGAGACGTCCTGCACGCGGAGCCCTGCCTCCTCGAACTGCTCGAGCGAGAAGTCAAAGAGCGGGCGGTTGTCCGTCTTGAAGTGGAGCTCGCCCGGCTTCTTGAGCAGGCGGCGGTACTTCTCGAGGAAGCCGACATGCGTGAGGCGGCGCTTGGCATGGCGCTTCTTCGGCCACGGGTCGCAGAAGTTAATGTAGAAGCGGTCCACCTCGCCCTCGGCGAAGATGTCCTCGATGTGATTGATGTCGAAGACGAGCAGGCGCACATTCTTGAGCTCCTTCTCCGCAATCTTCTTGGCTGCCGAGTAGAGCACGTCCTGCTGCATCTCGATGCCGATGTAGTTGATGTCCGGATGGAGCTCGGCAAGCTGGCTGATGAAGTCGCCCTTGCCCGTGCCGAGCTCCACGTGGAGTGGCGCCTGGCGGCCGAAGATCTCGCTCCACTTGCCCTTCTTCTCCTCGCCGATCTCCTGGTCACGGCTCACGACGAAATCGTCGAATTCGTGGATGGCTTCGTCCACCCACGGCTTTCTTCTTAAACGCACGATGTATCTCCTTTATCGTATTTTTTCTTACTTCTTTTCAAGGTTGTACTTCTTGAGGTAGCGGTAGAGCGTCACGCGGCTGACGTTGAGGAGGTTCGCCAGGCGGCTGACATTGCCACCAGCGGCCTGCCATGCCTTGACGAAGACGTCCTTGTCTTCCTTCCACTTGTTGTCCGGCTTGACGTCGCCCATGAGGCTGATGTCATCCGGGGCAATCGTGTCCTTCGCCGTATTGAAGAAGGCGTATTCGAGCACACTCTGCAGCTGCTTGATATTGCCCGGCCAGTCGTAATGCTTGAGCAACTCATCCGTTTCCGGAAGGATGCGCTTCGGCTTCATCTGATGCTGCTCGGCGAGCTCCGAGATGATGTGATCCGCGAGCTTCGGGATGTCCTCGCGGCGGCTGCGCAGAGGCGGTACGCGCACGACACTCTTCGAGACGATCTCGTAAAGCTCCGGCGCGAAGAGGCCGCGCTCCGTCAGGCGCTTGAGGTCGCTGTCGCAGGCCGCGATGATGCGCACGTCGATGTCGCGCTCGACCGTCTCGCCGATGCGGTGCGTCTTGCCCGTCTTGAGCGCCTTCGCCAGGGCGACGGCAATCGAGCGCGGCATCTTCTCGATCTCATCGAGGAAGAGCGTGCCGCCCGAAGCGAGTTCCAGACGGCCCTGGTGGCTGACATCCGGTCCCATGACGATGCCGAAGAGCTCCTGCTCGAGGATCTCAGGCGTCGCGTCACCGCAGCGCAGCGTGATGAGTGGACCGGCCGCGCGTGGGCTCGCCTGATGGATGCCATGTGCCATGCGCTGCTTGCCCGTGCCAGCCTCACCCTGAATCAGCACGTGGTGCTTGTTCTTCGCCACGCGGGCGGCCTTCGCGCGGACACTCGCGAACGTCGTGCCCTCGCCGACCATCGAGTTGAGGCTGTACTTCGCCGTGTAGCCCGCCGCGTGCGCGACGAGCGTCCGGAGGTCCTCGATGGGCATCGAGACGACGACGACGGACTCGACGGCGCGGTCTGCATCGCGCTCAAGCGGCACGACCGTCGTGATGTCCTCGTACGTCTTTTTCGGCGTGATCCACGTGACCTCTTTATTATAGGACGGCACGCCGTTGAAGCCCTTGTAGATTGGCGTGTGCTGGTAATTCATGATGACGTCGTTGAGGTTTGACGTGCACTTCTTGTCATCCTGCTTCTTGGCGCCGATGCCCTCGAGGCGCGTGTGGCCGAGCCTATTAGCATAGGCGACCTCACCACCCGGCATGACGTGGTAGACGGCAAAAGGCGTCGCATCGAGGATGGCCTCCTCCGCCTTGATGCGGACGGATTCCGTCAGATGCGCCTCGAGCGCATTCTTCATCGTCAGGAGCAGGGCGATGATCGCATCCTGCGGCATGGGTACCTGCTCCATCGAGACGAGCGTGATGATGTAGTGGAACTCGCCGTTGACCTTTATCGGTGCCGAGCAGGCATCGCCGAGCTGGCACTCCTTGACCCACATCTCCGGGCCAAACATCCAGAACGGTGTCTGATGCGCGTAGGCCACGCTGATGCTCGACGTGCCGACGTCCTCGACGCCGACGCGCACGCCCTCGATCTCGCCCGGCGTCATCTGGTAGAACGGCAGCGAGTAGCTCTTGAGCACGCGGCATTCCGAATCGATGAGCAGCAGCGAGAGGTTGTACTCCTGGAAGAACTCCCGGATGTCCTCGCTGAGGCCGCTGAGGTAGTCGATCGCATCCTGGTTCTTCGCCTGCAGTGCGGCGAACTCTTCCTTCGGCAATTTTCGCGATACATCCATCTTCTCCGTGCCGATGCCGAGCTCCCGGCTCTTCAGCCAGGATTCCGCTACCCACGGATGGACATTCGGGTCGAGCACGCCTTCTTCTACAAACTTGCGATAATAGCCCTCGAGCTTCTCTCTGCTGCGATGTTCTCTTATCACATCAATCCCCCCTTGAACAAAATCTCGTGATATGTGATGTGCGATTACTGTCTTTACAAGTTTACAATCCCTCACAAAAGCAATAAGACTGCACCTTATATTTTAACAATCATCCTCTCCGCCTGCAATTCTTTTTGCAAAAAAGTTTACAAAACGGTATAATATGCAGAGAATATATGTAAATCGAAAAGGCAGGGAATCTCCATGGCAAATCAGTATAAGAAACTGCAGAAAAAGCTCTATGAGAAGAATAAACCCGACGACAAGAAAAAAGAGCCGAAGGTCGGCAAGGATTACCCAATCCTGATCCTCATCGGCCTGACGATCTTCATCTGCTTCATTGGCTGGGGAAATCTCGACAACATGAACCGTGCGATGTACGTCCTGCTGCTGGTCTCCCTGGTCCTGACGTATGTGCGCCGCCATGCCAAGCTCTCCGAGACTAAGGCCATCTACGTGGAGCGAGCCAGCGCCGCGAGCATCGGCCTTGCAATCGCGCTGTTCTTCATCGTCCTCTACTACCAGATCTTCGGTTGATCCCGAAAAAAAGAGCTCTGACAATGTCAGAGCTCTTTTTCTATCGCAATCTTGCCACGGATTCAGAGGACAGCCGTGACCTCCACCTCGCAGAGTGCGCCGGCCGGCAGGTCTTTGACAGCCACACAGCTGCGCGCCGGTTTCGAAATGAAATGTTTGGCGTAGACTTCGTTGAACGCCTTGAAGTCCGCAATCTCCGCGAGGAAGCACGTCGTCTTGACGACATGGCTCATGTCGGTGCCGGCTTCCTTGAGCACGGCCTCGACATTGCGGCAGCACTGCTCTGCCTGCTCCTCAATCGTCGTGGCGACGATCTTGCCCTCGGCCGGATTGATGGCAATCTGGCCCGAGCAGTAGAGTACGCCGTTTGCCTCGATGGCCTGGCTGTACGGGCCGACAGCTGCCGGCGCCTGATCCGTATGGATGGTTTTCATCGTAATTCCTCCTCATGAGTGAGATACAATCTGTCTCTATTCTACATCATGAGGCGCCGCGTTACAAGTTTACAATCACTCACAGCAGCCGGACTTCATGCGCGGCACGACGATGTGGCCGCGCGCAACTTCCTTGCGGTGGCAGTGCGGGCACTCGTTCTCGATGATGCCCGTGTAGCCGCAGACGGGGTCGCGATCAACCGGGTGGTTGATGGAGAAATAGCCCATGTTGGCATCATGCATCGCGCGGACGACGGCCTCGAATGCCTTGACGTTCTTCGACGGATCGCCGTCCATCTCGATGTAGGCGATGTGGCCGGCATTCTCGAGCGCGTGATACGGCGCCTCGATGCGGATCTTGTCGATGGCCTTGATTGGGTAGTAGACCGGCACATGGCTGGAGTTCGTCATGTACTCGCGGTCCGTCACGCCCGGGATGATACCGTACTTCTTGCGGTTCGCGCGCTGGAACTGGCCGGCCGTCGACTCAGCCGGCGTGCCGAATGTCGACCAGTTGCGGTGCTCCGCCTCCGTGTAGGCATCCGTGCGCTCGCGCAGATGGCCGACGATCTTGAGGCCGAGCTGCTGTGCTTCCTCGCTCTCGCCGTGATGCTTGCCGACAAGGGCCTTGAGACACTCGGCGAGGCCGCAGAAGCCGATGGAGTACGAGGCGTGCTTGAGGACCTCCTTGATGGAGTCCGTCGGCTTGAGCTTCTCGCTGTCCATCCAGACACCCTGCCCCATGAGGAACGGGTAGTTGTAGACGTGCTTCTGCTCGATGATCGCGAGGCGCGAGAGCAGGTAGTCATGGCTGAGGTCGATGTAGTGGTCGTAGAGCTCCCAGAACTTCTTGAGGTCGCCCTTGGCCTCGAGTGCGAGCTTCGGCAGGTTGATCGTCGTGAACGAGAAGTTGCCGCGGCTGCCCGACTCCTCCGGGCCGTTGATGTTGCTCATGACGCGCGTGCGGCAGCCCATCGTCGCGACGACGCTGTTGTAGTCGCCCGGCTTGTAGTACTGCAGGTTGTACGGCGCATCGATGTTGACGAAGTTCGGGAATAGGCGTTTTGCACTGACCTTGCAGGCCTTGAGGAAGAGGTCGTAGTTCGGGTCACCCGGGTTGTAGTTGACGCCTGCCTTGAGCTGGAAGACCGAGATTGGGAAGATCGGCGTCTCGCCGTAGCCGAGACCGGCCCAGATGGCGTTGAGGACCTCGCTGATGACGAGGCGGCCTTCAGGCGACGTGTCCATGCCGTAGTTGATGGACGAGAACGGCACCTGCGCGCCGGCGCGGCTGTGCAGCGTGTTGAAGTTGTGGATCAGGGCCTCCATCGCCTGATGCGTCTCCTCGACAACGTCGGCGCAGGCCAGATGGTAGATGTTGTTCGCATCGACGACGACATCCGTCGTCGGCTTGTGGTACTCGTCCACGAGGATAGCATCGAGGGCCTCGACGACTGCCTCGATGCCCTCTTTTGCCTTCGGGTCGTCGTCGCTCTCCGTGAAGTGGCAGTGGTCCATTGCCAGATGCTCGCCAAAGACCTTCTTGAAGGCGCCGTAGTCGCGGAACAGGTCCATGCCGAAGCGGTAGATGAGCGCCTTGTGTGCCTCGTCGAAGATGGCCTTGCGGAAGGACTTGCGCACGCCCTCTGCCATCGCGTAGTCAAAGGCATTGATGCTCTGGCCGCCGAACATGTCGTTCTGGTTCGACTGGATGGCGATACAGGCGAGAGATGCGTAGGCGCGAATGGAATTCGGCTCACGCAGGAAGCCGTGGCCCGTCGAGAAGCCGCCGTGAAAGAGCTTCAGGAGGTCGATCTGGCAGCAGTTGAACGTGATCAGCGAGAAGTCCTTGTCGTGGATGTGGATGTAGTTCTCGCGGTCCGCCTCTGCGTACGCCTCGTCGAGCACGTAGTTGTCGACGAAGTGCTTCGCACCCTCAGCGCCGAGCTTGAGCATGATGCCCATCGAGGCATCCGTATTGATGTTCGCATTGTCGCGCTTGAGGTCGGAGTCGACCGAGTCCGCGAAGAAGATGTCGCGGTACGATTCCATCAGATGCTTCTGTGCCGCGCGGCGCTCCGCATGCTTCTGGCGGTAAGTGATGTACTTCTTTGCGATGTCGTAGAAGTCGTACTTCATGAGCTCCTGCTCGACGATATCCTGGATCTCCTCGACACTGACGTTGTCGCGGTCCTTGATGTCCCATTCGACCTGGCTCGTCACCTCGTCGACATCCTTCTCGGACATCGTGTTGCCGCCGTCGGCATTTGCCCCGGCGATGGCGTGGTAGATCTTTTCGCGATTATATGGCACGGTGTGGCCAGAACGTTTCGTTACAGTCTTCAGATTCATGTGATTCTTGCGCCGCGAGCTTTCGGCTCATCTTGTGCAGCGCTTCTGCGCCTCCCCTATATGTAGTGGTCCGTTTCTTGATGACAGGTATATATTGTATCAGAGATGCGCATCTCTGGCAATCATGAAATTCACACGGACAGACGTGGAAGCACTCGCTCAGGCTCAATCTCACCTTCCCGCACGCCGCCTGTGGCCCATTCTGAAATTGACGAACGACATGATTTCAGGTAAAATGTATCGGGATTTTCTTATCAATATGTATGGACAGCTGCCCTGCGTTCGGCAGCTTCGAACTGAGGTAATGGCATGCAACTTTCTACCGAGAGACAAGACCGTCTCATCCGCTGGCTGACGGCAGCCGGTATCTACTACATCTGTCTGATCGCGTTCTACATCGACATCGGGCAGGACATGGGCGCGGAGTACTTCATCCCCGTCTTCCTGCCCGTCATGCTCGCGCTCGTGCTCGTGCAGTACGGCACGCACGTCCCCCTCTTCTCATGGGCGACCCTGCCGAATCTCTTCACAGGACTCGCCTGGTGCAGCGCTTTCCCGCTGCTCTACACCTGGACGTATCATCAAGACTGGTACATGTCGAAGATCTGCTTCGACTTCCTCGTCGGCACCTCGCTCTTCCTGCTGCTCACCGCGCTTGAGGGCGCGCTGTTCCGGCTCGGCCACGAGAAGATCATCGCAGCCCTGATGGCGCTGCTGAACCTCTTCGGCATCGTCATCCCCTTCATCCAGTACGCCTACTACTTCATCGTCTGGCACTGCCTCTCGCCGGCCTCGCTGATGGCGCTCTACCTGACGAACTGGCGCGAGAGCATCGACTTCATCGAGTCGAACGTCGGCGTCATCCCCGCCTGCATCATCATCGCGGGACTCGGCCTCTTCCTCTACGCCTGCTGGCGCGGCCACATGACGTTTGCACGCCGACTCGAACAGGAGGACTCGACGGCGGGCCGCATGGGCGCGCTCGCACTGCTCGTCATCGGCTCGCTCATCTCGCTCTTCTGGTACGTGCCGCAGACCTCGATTGCCGACCTCTGGAACGATGTCGACACCTACGTCAAGCAGACGCAGACCTACAGCCTCAACTACGAGGAGCGCTTCGCGAGCATCTCCGTCGAGGGCACGCAGACGCTCGCGGCCAAGGCCCCGGGCACGGTCATCGTCGTCATCGGCGAGTCGGCCTCACGCAACTACATGAAGGCCTTCACCAAGAACTATGCCTACGACGACACGCCGTGGCAGAGCCAGCAGGAAAATAGTCCCGACTTCCTGTTCTTCCAGAATGCCTACTCCTCCTGGTCGCAGACCGTCCCCGTCCTGCAGCGCGCCCTGACGGAGCAGAGCCAGTACAACGGCAAGGAGTTCTTCAACTCCGCCTCCATCCTCGACGTCGCCAAGAAGTCGGGCTACGACACCTACTGGTTCAGCAATCAGGGCCGCTACGGCCAGTACGACAGCGCCATCACGCTCGTCGCCAAGACGGCCGACCACGCGGAATGGACCGACGACTCCTACAACTTCTCCGACAAGTACGATGAGACCCTGCTGCCATACCTGATGCAGGTCGATCCCAACAAGAACAACTTCATCGTCCTGCACATCATGGGCAGCCACATCTACTACAACAACCGCTACCCAGAGGGCTTCAACAAATTCCAGGGCGAAGAGGGCAGTTCGACGATGACGTCGGAAGCCTCGTATGCCAACAGCATCCTCTACACCGACTACATCCTCTCGCAGGTCTTCGACTACGCCAAGAAGAACCTCAACCTGCAGGCGATGGTCTACTTCTCCGACCACGGCGAGAACCTGACGATCTCCCACAATCCGGACGTCTTCAGCTTCGACATGGTCCGCATCCCGATGTGGATCTACCTCTCGCCGTCATACCAGGCCGCCCTGCCGGGCCGCACGGCCACGCTCAGGAGCCATGAGAGCCGCTACTTCACGAACGACATGCTCTACGACACGGTCTGCGGCCTGCTCAACGCCCCGTCCGAGCACTACGACCCGGGACAGGACTTCACGAGCACAGCCTACCGCTTCAACCGCGACAACCTGACGACCATGCTCGGCCAGTACAAGCTCTCCGCCGACCCGGACGGCACACCAGAACAGTGATAAATGAACAAACAGGCCCTGCCGCAATGCGACAGGGCCTGTTTGTTCATGCAAAAAAACCGCCCTTTCAGGACGGTTTCAGGCACATGACGCCAAAAACAGTATACTATTGGATAGAGTACTCCCCACGCACAGGAGAGTCTTGTTTTGACAACGAAAGCCATCTAAAACTAAAAAAGGATGTGACACCATGCTTCATATCGCAATCTGTGATGACCAGCCCGACCAGATCCGCTCCATCCGGCAGTCATCTGAACGATATTTCCAAGATAAACAGGATACTGTATCATACGAGACCTTTGACAACGCCTTTTCCTTCGTCGACACAATCAATCAGGGTGCTATCTTCGATATCGTCCTGCTCGACGTCTGCATGCCGGGCATCCTTGGCACGGAGGTGGCACAAGAACTGCGCAAGTTCAGCAGCAGCACGGAGATCATCTTCCTGACGACGAGCGATGAATTCGCCATGGATGCCTTTGCGGTCAAGGCCACGGACTACCTGCTGAAGCCGTTCACGCAGAGCCAGTTCAACCAGGCGATGGACCGGGCCATCGCCTTCATCCGCCAGCGCAGCAGCGCCAAGATCATGCTGCGCCTTGTAGGCGGTGGACTCTGTATCGAGGAAATCTCGCAGATCCTCTACTTCGAGAGCCACGGCCACATCCTGCAGGTCCATCTGGCGGACGGTACCGTACTCGAGACACGCAAGTCCGGCCAGGAGATAAAGGATGAGCTCGACAAGATTGCGTCGGGACAGTTCGCCTCACCGAACAAAGGCTATCTCGTCAACCTGGCAGCCGTCCACATCATCAAGGCGGATTACGTGGAGATTGCAGGGCAAAAGCTCCCGCTCGGCAAGCGCAAGTACAGGATGTTCCAGGAAATATATTTCCGATTCATGTTCTCATCGACTACGATCTGACGCCTCAGCGAGCAGCGGCACCTGGAGATAGGTCATGAACCAGCCGTCTTTCTGCTGGCAGAAGACACTCGCCTTGTACTTATCGCAAAAGCGGGACAAGGACTTCATGCCGATGCCATGCCCCTTGACATGCGTCACGGGCAGCCCCTCCTCATCGAACTCGACAGGCGCATCAAAGCGATTCTTGACGAGCACGTTGATGACATCGCCTTGGCACATCGTCATGACGGCGATATGGCGTGCAGCAGGCGGTTGTTTCTGGCTCGCAAGCAGGGCATTCTCCACGAGATTCGAGAGCACGATGGAGAGGTCGCCGCTGAAAGAGAGCTCTTCTGGCAGGTCAATGGCAGCTGTCACCGGAATGGCGAGCTCCTTGGCCCGCGCGAAGTAGACCGTTAGCGCCGCGTTGATCAGGGTGTTCTTGCAGTACTGCGGCAGCTTCGTGCGGCTGAACTGCGCGCCGAGTGCCTCGATACAGGCCAGCGCTCCCTCACGGTCCCTCTGGCTCACGAGTGCGAGCAGATGGTCAATATGGTGCCGCCGCTTCTCGTAGATTGAGGCCATGCGATGCCTCGACTCCTCTGACATCTTCACATAACGCGCCGTTGACACGAGCTGCCTCTGCAGCTCGTGTTCTTTTTCGAAGACCTGCAACTCCCGATAGACCTCACTCTGGCCGCTGCGGATGCTGGCCATGAGCAGGATGATGACGATGAGCAGCATGAAGCGCGGCAGCAGCAAGGCAAAGACCTGCTCCTGCGAGTTGAGCAGGCTCAGGTAGAGCGACTCGATGGCGAGCAGCACAGGGAGCAGCGTGATGATGCGCCAGTAGCGGCGCGTCGAGGCCATCTCGAAGTGGCGGAACGTATCCGTGAAGAAGCGCAGCAGGATGGGAAAGATCAGCAGCGACAAGATGCCGTAGAGCAAGATCTGCTCAAAGTAGAGGCTCGGCAACAGCTTGTCGGGGAAGGCCATCAGCAGGATTGCGCGCGTAAACGTGTAGATGATGCTCGAGAACAGGATGCGGAAGGCCGCGATGAAGATGTGGCCTGCCCAGAAGCGGCGCGTGAAGCTGAAGGCCAGCAGGAACTGTGGCACCCAGATGAGATAGCCGAGCAGCCAGTAGGCAATCTGATGCGATGGGAAGATCGCCATAGAGACGATCACCGTGACGAGATGTGCCTCCAGCACGATGAGCAGGCACCAGCAGATGACGAGGCACTTCTTCTGCGCTGCTGTCAGGAAGCGGCGGAACGGCAGGATCTGCAGGAGCGCAAAGGGCTGCAGGATCAAGACGTAGATCCAGGTGACGCCAAACGTCGTCATATCGAAGCTCAACGGCGCTCCACCTCCTTTCTCAGGGCGCGCAGATGCCGCTCCGCCTCATCGTAATGGCCGCTCTCGATGAGCTCGGCCAGCACGCGCAGCTGATGGCGGCTGTCGTGGCGAAGGATGGCGAGTTTCTGCTGCTCCTCCTGCAACGTATTGGCATAGTCGTGGATCTCACGAAGATGCTCCTGCATCTTCATGCTGCGCTCTTTCGCGTGGAACATGTATTGTACCTGGCGAAAGCCGCTGCGCACGGAGATGACGAGGATGCCTCCGATGATGACGAGGATGCCTCGGCTCACCAGCATGTAGAGATGGACGCCCGACAGATCCTGGACCTGCTGGAGCAGATCCACATAGCCCATGCTCCCCTGGTAAAAGGCAAGGAGCAGCGGCACGAAACCGAGATACTTCCAGAACGATGAGGCCGTCCACTGTGCCTTCATGAGCTGTTCCCGCGTGAAGAGCCTGCCGAGCAGCCATATCATCCCGGGGAAGCTCAGCAACAGCAGGGTGAGATAGCAGATGAAGTACAGGCTGGCAAAATAAGTCATCTGCATCCAGATCTGTTTGAGGAGCAGGACTGTCGCCGTGTGGATGAATACCGCATAGATGGCCTGTATCCCGAGCACGAAGAAATGGCGGAACCAGAAGGGCCGTATCGTGAACATCAGCAGCAGGAAATACGGCCAGTAGCATACGAAGTAGAGCTTTTGGAAGGCATTGCCCTGCATCGGCGCATGGCCCGACACGAAGAGTGCCGTGACGAGCAGGAACTCGACCACAAAGATGATGAGATGGCCGGCGATCAGGATGCGCTGCTCGCGCAATGTCGCGATGATGCGGAATGGATAGTAGCGCAGATAAGCCATCGGCAGCAGCGAAAAGCAAAACAAGAATACCGTGACGAAAACATTATCCAAGCACATTCCTCCTTATCGCGAATCCTTCTAGGTATAACTCCTGAGCATCACCCCTGCTCGACGCCGCTGCCATCGAAGTGCGGCACGAACTTCGTGTCGGCCGTGCGGCCCTGCTGCACGTAGCAGTGCGTGATGCCGAGATTCAGGGCATGGTCGACGACCGACTGGTACTCAAACGTCGTCAGCCGGCGGTTCATGCCCTTGTGCTCCGCCGCCCGGTACATCGGCGTGTACTGGTTCATTAGGGAAATCTGTACCGTGTCGCCGAATGTCTCATGAATCCAGTCGAGCACGCGCATGCTCTCGTGGCGGTGGCCCGGCAGCACGAGGTGACGGATGATGACGCCCCTCTTGAGCTGCCCGTCCGGCGTAAACTGCAGCGGGCCGACCTCCTCGTACATGCGCGCGATGGCCTTCGTCGCCACGGCGAAGTAGTCGGACGCCAGCGAGTACTCGCGCGCGCTCGCCTCGTCAGCGTACTTGAGGTCCGGCAGGAAGATATCGACCTCCCCGCGCAGGGCCTCGATAGTCTCTTCCGTCTCATAGGCACCCGAGTTGTAGACGACAGGCAGCTGGAAGCCCTGCTCCTTGGCCATATGCAGCGCGTGCAGGATCTCGGGCACGTAGTGCGTCGGTGTCACGAGGTCGAGCGTCGCCGCGCCGCGCGCCTGCTGCTCTAGGAAGATCTCGGCGAGACGCTCGTCCGTCACCTCGATGCCGCGTCCCTCATGGGAAATCTCATGGTTCTGGCAGAAGCAGCAGCGCAGGTTGCAGTACGAGAAAAAGACGGTGCCCGCCCCTCGACCATCGGCGCCCGTGAGGCACGGCTCCTCCCACTTGTGCAGGGAGACGAGCGCGATGCGCGCTTTCGCGCCCGCGCCGCAGAAGCCCATCCGCTGCGTGCGGTCCACGCCGCAGCGGCGCGGGCAGAGCTGGCAGTCTTTCAGTGAAATCATTGTTCTTTCTCCCTTCATCGGCTCAGCGGCGTCCCTCGAGCTTCGACGCGTCGAGGATTGCGCCGTACTTCGGGCGCCACCACGAGATGCTGCGGACGCCGTTGATGTAGTCCTCCATCGCCTGCTGGTCGATTGTCGGCGGCTCACCGCCGTCGACGGACTCCGGCACGAGCGGCACCGTGTCCGCCTTGCCGATGGCATGGCGCGTGATGAAGAAGCCGTAGTTGACGCCCTGGCGGTTCGTCCGCGTCAGGCTCGAACCGACCGCCATGTACGAGAACCCCTTCGGGGCAATGAGCTCGTAGATAGTCGGCATGATGTCAATCTGGCTGCCCGCCGCATCCGGCAGCAAGGTCCCCTTGTGGATGCCCTTGCCCGTGATGATGAAGGGGATGCCGTAGCGCTCGTACATCGTCGGCGTCTTGTCGATGTTGTAGCGGTCGCCATGATCGCCGACGATGACGATGAGGCTCTCGGGGCACTTCTCTTTGACGGCCTTGACGAACTTCGCGAGCTCGCGGTCGGCGTACCAGTAATGACCGAGCTCCTTCAAGAGCTCCTCATCCTGCTGGTGGTCCTCCGGCAGTGCGGCGCGCACGGCCTCCTTATCAAAGCCCTTGGCCTCGAGGTCGAGATCGTACGGCGAGTGATTCGAGGCATTGAGCAGGACGTTGAAGCTCGGCGTATCCGGGTCGAGACCGTCGAGGACCTTCTCGTAGAGCACCTCATCCTCACAGCCCCAGACGCTGCCCGGCACATCGCCGAAGTCGCCGCGGCTGCAGAAGTGGTCAAAGCCCTGTGCCTGCGTGAAGGCGCCGATGCGCTCCCAGGTGGACGGCCCTGCATACCAGAAGTTCGTCGTGTAGCCGAGCTTCTCCATCTGCGGGGCGCTGGCCGTCGGGTACGGCGCGGCAAAGGACTCCGGCATCGTTGTCAGGTAGAGGTTGGCATCGGCGAAGTCCGTCACGACGCCCGTGACAGCCGAGACCGTGCTCGCACCATTTGGCAGGAACGTCGGACAGTAGTCCGTGTCATCCTCCGCGATGAGGCTGCGCATGCCATGCGAGATGGGGATATCCTCGTACTTGTCGAGCAATGGCCAGTTGGCGAAGCTCTCCGACAGGATGACGATGACTTGCTTCGGCTTCTCGACCTGCGGGCCCTGCGCTTCCTTCGTCAGGTAGACGTCGAGGTCATCCGTATCGGCGGGCTTGCCCGAAAGGCGCGCCGCCAGATTGCGGATGTCTTCCGTCGTGAAGTCGAGGCCGTTGCAGGCCAGCATGCGCTCATTGAGGTTGTAGGCGCGGTAGATGGCCTGCACGTTGTCGAGGATGGCCTCATTGAGGAACTCGTCCTTCGTGACGCCGGCATTCTCCCAGTTGACGGCCGTCTGCCAACCCAGGCTGCCGCCGAAGATGCCGAGCAGCACGGCGATGTACGTCAGGTAGAGGAAGGCCAGCCGGCCGAGCCAGCGCACGGGCGCGGGCAGACGCACGCCATCCATGCAGTCCTCGAGCCAGCTGCAGCGAAGCAGTGCGCGCAGGCCGCGCCAGAGAACATAGGCGAGCAGCAGGGCTCCTGCGAGGCGCACGGGCAGGTAGTACTGCTGCACCATCGTGATGAGGAGCGCGTAGATATCGTCGTTAGCGCCCGTGAAGAGCATCTGGTTGAAGTTCGCATGGAACTGCCGGTAGAATGGGAAGCTCGCGACAAAGAGGATCGAGAGCACCGAGAGCAGCACGCCGTTGAGCGCGAGCACAATGCGCCGCTCCCAGCGCGGCCAGAGATAATGGAGCAGCAGCCCCGGCACGAAGCTCACGAGCGTCAGCGCGCCGGCCGTCTGCATCGAGAGGCGGAAGCCGCGCCATAGTGCGAGAAAGATGTCGTGGCCGCCCGTCGAAGCTCCCATATACGGTGCCAGCCACGCGATGAAAAAGCCCCGGAAAGCGGAAAGGACTGCGAGGTAAAACGCAAATACCTTCAGTCCTTCCAGGATGCCCGTATATAGAGTTTTCCAAGTAAACCGAGACCGAGTAAACCGCGAAAGCCATGCGGGCATAGAGAACATCATGGCAGGATGATCTCCACGCCGTACGAATCCGCTGCTGCGCGGATGTCTGCTGCCGGCTCCGAATCCGTGATGAGACCCGAGAGCGTGTCAAGCGTCGTGTAGTTGTAGTTGCCATCCGTGCTGAGCTTGCGCGCTTCGGCCACGACGTAGGCTTTCTTGCTGTGGCGGATGATGGCGGCCTTGTTGATGCCGTCATCGATGTCGTACGTCGAAACACTGTTCTCCTTGACGTCGACGCCGACTGCGCCGACAAAGGCGATGTCCGGCTTGAGGCGCGAGATGAAGTCGAGCGTCATGCCGCCCCAGAAGCCATCGCGGCTCTTGTTGATCTTGCCGCCGGCGAAGACCACGCGGATCTTCGGATTGCGCGCGAGCACGACGAGGATGTCGATCATGTTCGTGACGACCGTGACCTCAAGCTCCATCTTGACGAGGAGCTCTGCGATGGCGAGGTTGCTCGTCGAGATGTCGAGGAAAACCATGTCCTTCTCGTGGATGAGCTTGACGGCAGCCTGCGCGATGCGCTGCTTAGCCTCGACGTCCGTATTGCGGTGCTTGCTGACCTCGACCATGTGACTGTTCTCGCGGATGCGCACAGCACCGCCATACGTGCGTTTGAGCTTGCCCTTCTTCTCGAGGGCACCGAGGTCCTTGCGGATGCAGTCCTCCGTGACCTTGAATTTCTCACTGAGGTCACGCACGCGCACCTTGCCGTCGCGTGCCAGCATGCTCAGGATGATGTCCTGACGTTCTTCCAAAAACATATTGCTCACTCCTATGAAACCAATTCGCATTTATTGTTTGCTCTTGTTGTACGATTATTGTACTAGATAAGAGAAAAATTATCAAGCCTTTCTGCAAAGAATCTCTCATATCCTCTGATAATGCGTGCGAATGAGCAGGATTTTGCCGATTCTGTGCACTATCCCTGACGAGCGAGCTATTGATCCGGATGCTCCGCGGCGAGCGCCTGCAGAGCCGCCGTATCGTCGGCATCCGTCAGCACGAAAAGCGCATCGCCCGCCTGCAGTACAAGGTCATCGCGCGGCGCAAGCTCATGCGGCCCGCGGCGCACATTGACGAGGACGCAGCCCGACGGCCAGAGCGCATCGGCAGGCGTCTTGCCGTCGAGAGCCGACTTCACGCCGACCGACAGCTCCAGGAGGATGCGCCGATGGCGGATGCGGCTCGCGATCTTCTTGCGCACGGCCAGGCTGCGCGCGAGCAGCATGTCGTAGACGGGCGCGCCACCCGTGAGATCCGCGACGAGGTAGGCCGTCATCGAGACGATGATCAGCGCGAGCATGTGCTCGAAGGAGCCCGTCATCTCCATGATCAGGATGCTGCCCGTGATCGGCGACTTGACGACGGCCGAGAAGTAGGCAGCCATGCCGAAGACGATGCAGTTGACGGCAAAGAGCTCCGGCATCCACTGAAAGAAGATCGCGACCTTGGCAAAGACGGCGCCGCCGACTGAGCCGAGCACGAGCATGGGCAGGAAGATGCCACCGGGCACGCCCGAGCCGAAGCAGACCATCGTGAAGAGGAACTTCGCGGCGAGCAGCAGGACGAGGAATGCAAGCGTGTAGTCCGTCACGACGAGCGAGTCGACGAGGCGGCTGCCACCGCCGAGAATCTGCGGCAGCACAAAGCCAAGGACACCTGCGCAGAAGAGCGGCACGACCGGCCGCCAGCGCGCGGGCACCTTCTTGTAGAAATCCTGCGAGCGCGTGAGCATCGGGTTGAATGCGAGGCCCAGGAGGCCGACGAACGCGCCGAGCAGGATGAGCAGGAAGTACATGTGGCCCGTGTCAATGACCGGCACGACACCCATGTGGAAGACGGGCTGCATGCCGAAGAAGTACTGCGTGACCGTCGTCGCCGTGACGGCTGCCGAGATGGCCCCCATGAGCACGAAGGCCGAGAAGTTCTTCGTGAGCTCCTCCAGACAGAAGATCACGCCGGCGAGCGGCGCGTTGAAGGCCGCTGCGAGGCCCGCGCCCGCACCGGCCGTCAGCAGGTAATGGCTCTCCGCATACGAGCGGTGCGTGAGGCGCCCGAGCCCCTGACCGAGGCAGGCGCCGAGCTGGACGCTCGGGCCCTCGCGGCCGAGCGACATGCCCGCGCCGATGCCGAGCACCGCACCCGTGAACTTCAACACGAGGACGCGCGCCCAGTTCATATCCATCTCGCCGAGCAGGATGCCCTTGATCTGCGGGATGCCCGAACCAGACGTCATGCCGTCCTTGCGCACGATGCGGTAGAGCACCCAGCTGCAAAGAAAGAGCGCGAGGAACCAGACCGGTATCCAGACGATGTGCTCTGGCAGCCAGCGATAGAGCACGGGCAAATATTCCTCCGAGAGCTCGAGCAGGTAGCGGAACAGCGCGATGACCATGCCGGTCGCCACACCGATGATATTGCCTTCAATAAAGAGGCGCAGCTTGAAATGACGCGGGTCCGTCATCATGGTCATGGCACTCTCGATGCGCCTGTGCATGATGCTCCCCCTTCCGTTTCTTTCATTTCCATCATCGAATCTCCATCCAATCATTCAATCATTCAAGAAAATATGAAAACATAAAAAAAGCGCTGTACCGAAGTACAGCACTTTGTCATCGTTATTCTGCAGTAAACGGCAGCAGTGCGATATTGCGTGCACGTTTGATTGCAACCGTCACCTGACGCTGATGCTTAGCGCAGTTGCCGGAGATACGACGCGGTAAAATCTTGCCGCGCTCCGTAACGAAGCGGCGCAGTTTTGCAACGTCTTTATAGTCGATATGATCGACCTTGTCTACGCAGAACGAGCAGACCTTTCTACGAGGTCTTCTGCCTCTGTCACGTCTCATCAAAGTAATTCCCCTCCAGTCTTAAAATGGGATTTCTTCATCAGGGATAGACGGGCCAAAAGAACCTGCATCCGCCGGCTTCGACTGCGGTTGCGGCTGTGGCGCCGGAGCACCAGCACCGAAACCGCCTTCGTGCTGGACCGAGCTTCTCGAATCGAGGAACTCAATCTCATCGGCTACGATTTCCGTCACATAACGCTTCGAACCGTCCTGTGCCTCGTAGCTCCTGACCTGGATGCGGCCTTCCACCGAGATGCGGCGGCCTTTGATCAGGTTATTACCACAGATCTCAGCAAGCTTGCGCCATGCCACGATAGGAATGAAATCCGCCGTCGGCTGACCGTCATTCGCATCTCTGCGAGCAAAACGGCGGTCAACAGCCAGTGTGAACGTGCATACAGCCACACCAGACTGCGTATAGCGGACCTCAGGATCACGAGTCAGACGTCCAATCAGTATTGCCTTGTTCATGAGGTATGCCTCCCTGACACCCATATGGTGTAGTACATCTTAAAGAACTTTTACAAGCCTCTCTTACTCTTCGTCGGACTTGACGATCATGTGCTTGAGGAGCTCGTCCGTAATCTTCATGACACGGTCGCACTCAGCAACGCATGCCGGCTCACACGTAACGTTGAACAGGCAGTAGTAACCTTCCGTGCAGTCCTTGATCTCATAAGCAAGACGCTTCTTGCCCCAGCGATCTTCTTTATCGATAGTACCACCGTTGTTCTGGATCAGGTTGCTGAACTTCTCGATGACAGCGTTCGTTGCATCCTCTTCCATCGGTTTCACGATAAATATGACTTCGTACTTTCTCACGAAATCACCTCCCTCTTTGGTCTTTGGCTCCCCTACTACGAGGAGCAGAGTTACATCTTCGCTTTTCAGCGACTAAACAAGTATACCACGAACAGCGAGCGAATGCAAGCATAATTAATGGTCGAGGCAGTCGCGGTGATGGCGCGCGAGCTTCTCGGCAGCCGTCGTATTGCCACCGCGCAGCGCGAGCACGACGCCGGCCGCAATGAGCGTGAAGCCGATCCAGAAATAGAGGGTGACGGGCTCTGCGAGCAGCAGCCAGCCGAGGAACGTCCCGACAATCGGCTGGAAGAACATGAAGAGCCCCGCAAGAGAAGCATCCATGTAGAGGAGGCCCTTGTTCCAGAGGCAGAAGCCAGCCGTCGTCGAGATGAAGCCGAGGTAGAGCACCGAGCCCCAGACGGACGGCGAGGCCATCGCCGCGTAGTCCGCCGCGGTCAGCAGCCAGTAGAGGCCGTACGGCGTCAAGGTCAGGAAGGCGATGAGCACGCTGTAGAACGTCACCGTGATGACGGAGTACTTCGAGAGGAACTTCAAGAGGACCGACATGAAGGCCCAAGTGACGGCTGCCACGAAGAGCGAGGCTCCGCCGAGGGGATTGACCGTGAAGTTATCGGGATCAAAGACGACGAAGAGCACGCCGATCGTCGCTAGAAGGACCGAGGCGATGCGCCCCGCCGTGAGCTTCTCGTGCAACAGGAAGTAGCCGAAGACGACCATGAAGGCCGGTGTCGCCGCCGTGATGACCGAGCCCGTCTGCGCAGAGGTCATCATCGTGCCCGTCTCCTGCGTCACGATGGAGAGCACCTGCCCCGAGAGCGCCGAGAGCACGAGGAGCTTGCGGTCCTTCTTGTCGATGTGCCAGGAGGAGTGCGTCATGAGCATCAGGATTATCAGTGCCAGCAATGCCGTGCCATAGCGCATCCAGACGAGCGGCACAGGCGGGATGACGAAGATGGAGAGCCGCACGGCGATAAACATGCCTCCCCAGATGCTCCCGGCCAGAGATAAGAAAAACGACCCGATGACGAGATTGCGCAAAATATCCCCTCCTGCTCCTCAAGACCCCATTGTCCTGCAAAAATACAATATGAAACTAGCCGATATCGCACTCATTATAGCACAAGCCGTCCGATTTACAACCCTTTGCAAACGTGATACGATTGAGCCAGTGAAACCGTATCGATTTATCTCCATTTATCCATTTATTTATAGATAGGATTCCCAAAGAAAGAAGTGACTTTATCGCTAATGGATACTGCAAACCTGCGCCTCATCTTCGTGCTGACCGACCTCATCGCACCGCTCGCCGTCGGCTACTTCCTGCACCAACGGCACCTCGTCTCCGGTGAGGCCATCAACAAGCTCATCCGTTTCAACGTCGTCTGCATCTACACCGTGCTCGCGCTGCTGAGCTTCTGGGTCCTGCCGATCTCGTGGAGCCTGCTGACCGTGCCGATCTTCGGCTTCCTGCTGATCCTCGTGCCGGGCGCCATCGGCACCGTCGCCTTCGCTCGCCATCTCGGCAGTTGGCTCGACCGCGGCGCCTACATCGCGAGCGCCATGCTCGCGAACATCGGCACGCTCGGCGGCGTCTGCGCCTTCATCCTCTACGACGAGCAGGGCTTTGCCTACACGCAGCTCATCGGCACGTGCCAGAACATCCTGCTCGTGCTCGTCATCTTCCCGATGGCCCAGTACTGCTACATGAAGCACACGCATGCCGTCCGCAAGACCGACCGGCTGCACAGCTTCTGTGACATGTTCTTCTCGCTCAACCAGCTGAGCCTCATCGGCATGGCCGCAGGGCTGCTGTTCAACGCCTGCGGCATCGAGCGGCCGCCTGCCCTCGCACCGGTCTTCCAGGGGCTTGTCCACATCGCCGCCTGGATTGCCATGCTGCCCGTCGGCTTCCTGATTGACTTCCAGCAGGTGCGCCGCTACGCGCACAGAGTCCGCTCGCTGACCGCCCTGCGCTTCCTGATCACGCCGTTCCTCTTCGGTGTGCTGATCTACCTCTTCGTCGACGATCCCGTCACGCAGGGCACGCTCGTGATCTGCTCCTTCTGCCCAACGGCCATCAACGCCGTGCTGACCTCGCGCCTCTACCACCTGACGACCGACCTCGCCGTCGCCTCCTTCGTCATCACGACAGGCCTCTTCCTGCCCATCCTCTTCCCAGCGCTCTTCTTCCTTCTGCGCTGACTGCAATGACATTGGGTAGCAAAAAGCCGTCTCTAGATTCACTGAGAATCCTGAGACGGCTTTCGTTTTCTCGTTATTCCGCGTCAATGCTTTCCTGCGCGTTTTTTTTGCGCTTATGGCGTACGTAGAGCACCGCGATGACGACTGCGGCGACCACGACGAAGGCGATGCTCGCCTCATGGCCAATCTGCGTCAGGATCTTCCAGCTCTCGCCGAGCATCATGCCAGCGTAGAGGATCAGCGCCGTCCAGGGCAGCGCACCGGCAAACGTCAGCACGAGGAACTTCTTCATGTCGACATGGGCAAAGCCAGCAGGCAACGAGATGAACGTGCGCACGACCGGCAGCATGCGGCTGAAGAACACGGCCTTGAGGCCGTACTTGTCGAACCAGTTCTGCGCCACATCGACATGCGACTTCTTGATGAAGAAGTAGTGGCCGTAGCGGTCGACGAACGTTCTGCCGCCGTAATGGCCAACGAGATAGGCGAAGATCGAGCCGGCCATGCCGCCGATCATGCCTGCCGTCAGCGCGCCGGCAAACGTCAGCTGGCCCGAGAAGATCAGATAGCCTGCAAAACCGAGGATGAGTTCACTCGGCACCGGGATGCAGACATTCTCCGCGGCCATGAGGATGGCAATCGCGAAATACCCCCACGAAGCAATGAACTCCAAGAACATCGTCGAAAATTGTTCCATGTTTGCAAGTCTTCCTTTCTGAACGCCAAACAATATCTTGATTTGCTATCAACCATTATACATCACAATCTGGAAAATACAAGGAAATCCATCATGCGAACACACCCTGGAATGCGCTCTGCAAGAGGCCGACCACACCGAAGAACAGGAAGATGCCCGCCGACAGATAGCGCATCTTCTTGGCCGGCAGCTTGCGGTGCAGGAAAGCGCCTGCCAAGATGCCGAGGCTGTCGGCGAGCACCATGCCGGCGACAGCGCCCGCGAGGACCATGAACCACGATTCATACTGCGCTGCCATCGTCATCGCCGCGAACTGCGTCTTATCGCCCATCTCGCCGACGATGAACGTCATGGCGACCGTCAGCAGCGGGCCGAAGCGCGACGTTGCCGCCGCTTCCTCTTCTTCCTCATCGTCACCGCGCAGCGTCCAGATGCCAAAGCCGATGAACAGGCATGAAGCGATGACGGTCATGAGATGAACGGGAACCAATTGCCCCGCAAGCGATCCCACCGCAACAGCGAGCGAGTGGACGACGAAGATGCCCAAGGTCATGCCAGCAAACACCGACTGCCAGCGGTATTTGGCCGTGAACGCCATGACGATGAACTGTGTCTTATCTCCGAGCTCTGCGAGAAAGACCACGAGGAACGACGCGAGAAACGCCTCCATTGCATACCTCCTGCTATCCTACAAAAATCATGATACAAAAAAAGCCCGCAACGCGGGCATGATGTCAAGTGGTGCCTCAGAGCGGAATCGAACCACTGACACGGGGATTTTCAGTCCCCTGCTCTACCGACTGAGCTACCGAGGCAAGATGGCGACCCGAATGGGACTTGAACCCATGACCTCCGCCGTGACAGGGCGGCATTCTAACCAACTAAACTACCGGGCCATAATATTATTTGGATTCTCATCAATAATTGGTGGCTCACCCGGGATTCGAACCCGGGACACCCTGATTAAAAGTCAGGTGCTCTGCCAACTGAGCTAGTGAACCAAACGTGAGCGTCGAAATTCACTGCTGCAATTAAAGTAGATATCCTAATGTGTCACTCACAGGATATAATTATACAGATGTTCCACCGAGCTGTCAAGCATCAATTCGAGAATTTCCCAGAATAATCTCCGAAAAAATATCGAACGATATAGCAAAAAAAGAGCTCCGCCTCAGCGGAGCCCTTGCTTAACCGGCAATTTCCTATCCTCCCAGTCCGTCTCCAGACAAGTACTTTCGGCCTCT